>Ga0214202_1000010_pt1 | contig 137273 bp, 125 predicted proteins | sample TroBogEpilimnion_9_FD_153040 | JGI IMG/M metagenome (GOLD analysis project Ga0214202, IMG submission 153040) | Freshwater microbial communities from Trout Bog Lake, WI - 03JUN2009 epilimnion | ecosystem: Environmental > Aquatic > Freshwater > Lake > Epilimnion/Euphotic zone | place: Trout Bog...
TTAGCGATAGTGCTAAGGTAGGCGTTAAGGTTTAATGCTGACGTACTGGTATCGATTTCACTGCAATTTCCTTCAAATTTAGAAACTAAAAAAAGCAGAATGCTTAAAATATATTTATTCATGTTTAATAGCTGTTTTCTATTGGAAAATTATAGGGCTATTGTAACGGATGCTTAGATGGCTTAGATAGAGAATTGCATCTATAAAATTATATATATCGGTTAAGTCGTCTTGATGATATTTATCTATTATTTCTTTTATAGAATTTAATTCATTAATTAATATTTTGCATTCTAAAGGGCTCCATTCCCCTTCGCAGTCGCTATGATTCATTAAGGTGGGAAGGGGGTTAATGGTGTTAATAGATTTATAAATGTTAAATAGCTTGTATCTAATCGTGTTGAAGTCCGAGTAGCTGCCCATGTCTATTCCATGAACTTCGGAATCGAATTCATAAATGCAAAGATACAAGCTCATGTTTCTCTGGATATTTTAAAATCAACGTTATGCTTATTGATGAAATATCGTAACTCTATGCTTAGTTCGCAGTTGTATGGTATGATTAGTCGTAAATGTTTATGTTCTGTTTTTGCATAATAGTATAGGGTTCGAATTTGATTAGTTAATCTAAGATAAGGTGTATGCTTTAGGATTAGAATCTGAGATGCTGTAATTGCATCTGCTTTAATGTAACTAAGATTGTCAGTTTTCATTAAGATTGATCTAAAGATAAGTTAGGTATTGGTTTGATTTTAATATTATAAAGTGAAGACCATCGGTTAAATTCATTGTTCGTAGGTCGATCGGTGTAGATTGTAAAAGGTCTATTATCTATGACTGATTTGTACGTTTGTAGTCGTAGCTGATAACTTGCGCGTAAGGGGCTTTTGCCCGATTTGATCTCTGTGTATCCGCATTCAGTGCTGTCTAAAACTGTGCCTTTATAGAGTCCACGTTTTGTAAACTTAATATTTCCTACGATCTCTTTAAATTTATCACTTTCAATTTGTTCATCAGTTGGTCTCCAAAGCTCTTTATTTTTATCTAATTGAAGTAATCTTAATATTTTTTCTTCAGCAGCTTTTCCTTCTGAAAATACATTTAACATTCCTGGTGAGATTGGTTCCTTTTTTTTAATAATTCTTTTGGGGTATTCTAAATTATCCAAAAATGAATTTATAGCTTCTGGAATGTATGGGTGATCTGGTATTGATCTTAAATCTGATACGAATTTTTCTTTGAATCTTTTGTCTTTAAAAAGATTTTTCGCATGAGCTACTTCTATTAGCCATGCTGTGTCTTTAGAAATAATTTTAGTGAATGCTGTAGAATCTTTACAGTATGGGCTTAGGGCGAAATGTGCTGCCCATTTTGGACTCGGATATAATTCATGCGCTTGAATAGGCGCTCCGGCCTTAATAAATCGTGATTGTGCAAGATAAGCGTAGAATGAATTTTGAATTATTAAATCACGGTATGGTAACGGTGATTCATTTGGATTTAATTCGAGATATATAGTAGCCGCCGAGGCTCGTTCAAATCGTTCATCGCTACACCACTGACTTAATTCATAAAATAAATCTTTATTATGTGTATCTTTAGCTAATTGATATCCCCAAAAGGAATCTACTACTAAACAATCTCGATAAAATGTTTCATTTTTATATAATTCTTTGTGGTTAGCGTTCGCCCATTCTAAAAGCTCGTGAATTGACTTTCCTGATGAGGCTAGGGTTTCTTCTATTATTGGAGCTGTATCTGAGTAAAAATGTTTTAAAAGAACCAAACATGAATCTGGATTTGTTCTGACTGATAAGTTTAATGCTGAATTTTTTAAAGCTATAGGCCCTATACGTTTAAATAGATCAGGGCGGTAATTGAGTATTCCTAGGGTTTGATCTGAAATTTTTTCTTTAGGATTAGCTATACTGTTTCTTATATTTTTTATGACAGTTTCATCATATTCAGTTTTCCAAGAGTTTCTCCGATCAAGCCAAATTGCTCTAGGGTTTGATATAATCTGAGAGACGGAGGGGAGCACATAATATTAAAGCATGACTTTAGGTGGGGGTCATAAATTACGACCATTCATTCAACACCTGCTTTAATAGGTATGGGTATGCTTCTTTTTGATTACATGCAAAAACTTGTTGGAATGCTGATAGTTGTAAGTGCAAATTTAGTGCCCATAAGGTCACCTACAGTTTGTATGGTGCTAAGTGTAACTTTTATTTTCTCAGCTATAGAATTGGTAGGTAAGTTATCTTCGATTGCTATACAGGCCCCAATTATAGCTCATTTGATATACGTAGTCCCTGATGGCTTAAGCTACCTAAAATATATTCAGTCTTTTCTAATCACTGGGGCATGGAGTTGTGCATGGCTTTTTCAGGCAAGATGTTTAAAGATTTGTTTCCCATTATATTTTGATAATAACTACGTGAGTAAGTGGCATACATTATCATTTTTGAAACGTATCTTTGATAATGATAATCAGTATTTGTGTGTAGCAGGAATGAATATCGGTGCGGATGATTTAAAGACATCAGTCTTGGTCACGGGTATAACTGGTTCATCTAAAACGGCAGGTATACTGGTACCTTTACTATCAAAACTCTTAACAATGTATAATCGTGAAGATGTGTGTATTACGAGTAATGACCCGTTTCAAAAATTGGGAGCTTTTATTCCTGAAGTTAAGGGTGATTTTGTTGATTACTGTATTTATTTAGCGCACGAATCAGGACGGGTCGTTTCAAAAGATATTATTATATTAACTCCATCATCGAGATTACCGATAATTCGTTATAAGGATGAACAAAATAGATTTTGGTATTTATCAGCTTATGCAGGTTCAGGAATTTCTGATGCAGCAGAGTTGTTGGCGATTAATAAATATTTCGTTTCACTTACTAAAGATGACATCCAGAATTATCTATGTTCAGAAACCCAGTTTGAAGAATTACTTAAAAAGTTAGGACCAGTTAGCATAACATTAGGAATTCAAAAGCCTAAATTCATTGGTTGGCGTTGGAGTGGAAAATTTCTACAAAGAGTTAGTCATACATATCGATGGAATGATCCAACTGTAGTTAAGGATAAAACTGGTGCTGTTATTGAAATAACCCCTCCGAAATTTCTTAAAATGGATGGATTATTTTATATCGATAATCAGGTTCATTATAACATTGTAGATCCATATTTACCACCAGCGGAGGTAGCTGAAAGACTTACATTACTAGCTACTATGTCGAAGGGCAGGAGTAAAAATAGTGAGAATGATTATTTTTATGATCAGGCGCGGAAATTGATTACCGCATGTATTACATTGCATCGTTTGGTTGTAAAAACCCAATGTACAGCGATTGAGATAGTGAAATTAGTTACTGATAATGATTATCTTGAAACTATTCTACAGTCATTGGAGAACCAATTTCATTCAGGAAAAGAATATGATCAACGTAGTAGATTATCGACTGAGTCGCTGCTAATTTATTTCAGGCACGAGTGGACTCGTATGATTGATGATGGAAAAACAGCAACAGTTATAGTTTCTATTATAACGAGTACGTTCGATATTTTTCTTCAAGACCCTAACTTAACAGAAACATTTTGTCAAAAATCGACATTCTCTTTTGAAGATGTAATTCAGTCTGGTAAGATTATATGTCTAGTGCCGGGAAATAAGTATGAACAGTTGGGGCGTATTTTAGGGACTGCATGTAAAATAGATTTTCAGAGCACGATGTTAGCTCGTACATATAGGTCTGATCTCAATTCTACCAGGTTAGCTCTATATTTTGCTGATGAGTGTCATAAATATGTAACTGGAGGTTCCGTATCTGCAGGGGATTCGTATTTCATGAACTTATCGCGATCGAATAATGTTGTTAATATATGTGCTACTCAAAGTTATGCATGGCTTGTAGATGCATTAGGTCGTGATACAGCAAACGTATATATTTCTGCTTTTGGGGTGCAATTTTGGTTACAGCAAACTGATCCTGAAACATGTCGGCGAGCAGCTGATATCTGTGGTACTGTAACAGAGGATGCACTCGTAGATGATCAAAACATTAATTTTACTGGTTTTTGGACTACGCTAAACTCAGGAAAGGAATTAGTACTTAGTCATCAGCACAAATTAAGTCATAAAGAAAGATTCAGATCAGATGAATTCTCTCAGTTGAACGTAGGTGAGGCTATTTCCTATAATAAAGGGCATCGAGGTAAACTTGATAAGGTAGTTAGAGGGGTTGTTGATTATGACTCTTGTACTTTGAAACCAACGGGTGTTGATGCCGTCAGACTTCGTGTGCGTGAGTACTATCGTGAAATAATTGAAAACATTACTTACGAGTCAGGTGATTATAAGCACTGGGATAATTATTCTTTTCGTTGAGTCATAAATCTAAAAATATATATGAATAAATCTGAATCATCGTTAGGGTTACCTGTACCCGTTTTTGTTTATGAAATTAAGGGAGTAGATAAGTCCGGGAAAATACTGGTATTTAATCGTCTAGGAAATCCGTTGTTACATTTCCCGAATATGCAGATTGAAAATCAAGCTGCCAATGTATGGTTGTATCGTAACATTCTAGATCCACTATTGAGACGCTGGGGTGAACATCATCTTTCTGGTAAAGAGTTACTCAAGTTCGTACATCAAGATGTCATTGAGGTGATGGATAAGATAAAGCGACTTTTTAAGGATATACTTAATGAGGGTCTAAAATATACCGATACAGCCCTTCTTGCGGTATCCAGCGTCGTATTCGGTCTTATTAGAAGTATTTTAACTTTGAGAGACTTTATGTTTGGTAACTTTCTAAGTATACGAAAAAAACACGGTAAAAGTTCAAAATCATGTGATACAAGAGAATTTGAATTTGAATTATCTTGGTGTGGTTTGACTTACTACCCAGAAGGTTCTCGGTATTTTATATCTCATGTAGAGAAGCCCTCAAACCCTGAAATACTAAGACCTAATCATGTAGATCCAGGATATTTACGTAATCTGTTTAGGTGCTCGAATAAGGTCATTACCGATAACTGCGATGAAGCAATTAAATCGATAAGAAATTATGTACTAAATTCCGAAGATTTAGTTATGTCAGACGTTGGGTGTCTGCTTTCGCAGTCTTATCCAGCTAAACTTGAGGATTAAGAAAACAAGTCAGGTGTTGTTCTACCTAGGAAATCTTCCATATAAGCCGTAGTAGCTTTGCCTTCGATAAAAACTGGATCAGCCATGATTGCTTTATGAAGCGGTATGGTAGTTTTAATACCACGGACAAGATATTCGCTTAGAGCACGGTAGGTTCTTTCAAGAGCTTCTTTGCGCGTACTGCCTGAGCAAATTAACTTTCCTATCATTGAATCGTAATAGGGAGGTATAGAGTATCCGCTATAGGCATGACTATCTACACGTACACCAAGTCCACCGGGTGCATAATATAATCCAATAGTTCCAGGTGATGGAGCAAAGTTACGAGCAGGGTCCTCTGCATTGATACGACATTCTATAGCATGACGATCAAACGTGATATCGCTTTGGTCGAACTCTAGTTTTTCGCCATTTGCTATTTTAATTTGCTGCTTAACTAAATCAATTCCTGTGACTTCTTCAGTAACTGGGTGCTCTACTTGAATACGCGTATTCATTTCGATGAAGTAGAAGTTACCCTTCGCGTCCACTAGAAATTCAATTGTACCTGCATTTTCATATTCAGCTGCTTCGGCTGCACGAACAGCAGCTTTGCCCATTTTTTTACGTAAATCAGGTGTTAAAAATGGAGAAGGGGATTCTTCTATAAGTTTTTGATGCCTACGCTGAACTGAACAGTCTCGTTCACCTAGGTGGATTATCTTACCGAATTTGTCTCCTAAAATTTGGAATTCAATGTGACGTGGACGTTCTATGTATTTTTCTAAATATAACGCACCATTTCCAAAGGCTTTCTCGGCTTCATTTTTAGCAACAAAGAATTCTTTAGCTAGAGATACGTCATTATGTGCAATACGCATACCTCTACCGCCGCCACCTGCTACTGCCTTAATGATTACTGGATATCCGATAGTTCTAGCTACCTTTACAGCTTGTACTTCACTCTCGATAGGACCATCGCTACCAGGAACGGTAGGCACACCAGCTTTTTTAACGGTATCCTTTGCGATAGCTTTATCGCCCATGATCTTAATCGATTTTGATTTAGGACCAATAAATTTAATGTTACATGATTCGCACTGCTCAGCGAATTTAGCATTTTCAGATAAAAAGCCATAACCAGGATGAATAGCGTCAACATCAGCTATTTCAGCAGCACTCATGATTCGATCAGCCCTAAGGTAGCTGTCGGCACTCTTCGGTCCACCAATACAAATAGCTTCATCAGCTAGTTGCACATGAAGGGATTGAACATCCGCTTCTGAGTAGACAGCTAGTGTCTTGATACCAAGCTCGCGACAGGCTCTTACAATTCGAAGCGCGATTTCTCCGCGATTGGCTATGAGTACTTTTTGGATCATTTATATCGAAATGCTGAAGGTGGTATTATGAGAATAGTTCCCTTATTGGTACTAATCCCAGAACAGTAGTGGGTTATAGCTCAGCTAATTAACCCTGTTTAACCTTAAAGAGTTTTTGGCCGTATTCTACTGGCTGTCCGTTTTCCACAAGTGCCTCTATGATAGTACCTTGTGTTTCAGCCTGAATTTCGTTCATAATCTTCATGGCCTCAATGATACAAGTAACGCTTGTTGCTGTAACTTTAGTGCCAGGTTCTGCAAAAGGCTTACTTTCTGGGGATGCTGCACGGTAGAAAGTGCCAACCATTGGTGACTTAATATAAGTAACTCCAGCTTCATCAGCTGTTACCGCTGCAGGTGCTGGTGTAGCTGCAGGTGCTGGTGTAGCAGCAGGTGCAACAGGAGCCTGTGTGTATAAAGGAGCAGGAACCGAAGAAACTATAGGTAAACCATTAGCACCCCTACAAATTTTAATCTTTAAGCCATCTTCTTCGAACGCGAATTCGGAGAGATCTGAGCGTTTCATCAATTCTATGATCTGTTTGATCTGTTTTAAGTCCACGTTAGTTTAGGGTTAAATGGTTAATATTGCTCAGTGTTAGTCGAAAATTATCAAATATCGTTCAATACTTAGGTTTTATTTTTTAATTAATCAAACTTTCTGTTTAAATAGTGACAAAATAGCGTTTTTTTAGGCTAAAATTGCTTAAAAATGCCCTATTTTGTGCAAAAAAGCCTATTTTTTAAATATCTCTATTTATATCTAGACTTGTAAAAAACACACAAATATAGCCCTAAATCAGTGAATTTTGAGGCTCAATGCTTAGATATATTTTTTAAAGACAAAATATACGCATTAAATCATCAATAAATGCGTGAAAATAGGCCAAAAAGGCTAAAATATGCCTATAATTGTTATAAAAGATTCATAAAAAGCCCATTTTCGTATGATAATATAGTCCATCTATTCCTAGTTGGATCTAGTAAGTTATTATTCTTAACGAATCTGGATATTAAGTTATAGTTCGTACTGTTTCATTTATACCTAAAAATACGCAAAATTTATCAAATATAGGGCTTTTTTTATCATTTTAGGGCAAAAAACAGCAAAATATGCTTAATATTGATGCAAATCGATATCTTTGCCTTATGCATTAGGAAATAGGTCCAATATTAAGGGTTTTGATGGTGTTTTCCTTATACCTTTAGCTAATACGTATTATATTAAACTGATCGAATAACTGTTAATACATAAACGCATTTTGTGTAATTGAATTCATTATAATGTGTGCATTGGTTTGCTTTAAAGGTGTTTTCGGTAGTCTTTAGCTATATATAAAAAATAAACTGATTTTATAGATGATACCTAAAGGCGAATTATCTCAGGCTCAGCCTACCAAAGTGAACAGCGACTTTGTGAATGCTTTCGATTTGGTTAAGCCGCAAATGGCAGCTCTTGATGTTCTAATTAAAGCACAACTGCCTTACTTTGAGCCAGAGATTAGGGAAATGGTGGAATTTTGTCTAGATACCTCAGGTAAGCGTATCAGGCCGGCCTTAGTCTTTTTCAGCGGTTGGAGTGGACCTGGAGTAATATCGGAAGATTTGGTTAGGGCTGCGGCTGTGGTTGAGTTAATTCACTTAGCAACATTAGTTCATGATGATATCATGGATGGTGCAGTTTTAAGACGTGGACGTTCAACTGCAGTAAAGGTGCATGGGCCTACAGCGTCTGTACTAGTTGGAGATGCCTTATTCGCTCATGCCCTATATCTAGCGACGCAGTTTTCAACTACCGAGGTATGCTCATTAGTTTCAGACTCTATGCGCAAGGTGTGCGCAGGAGAGATCATACAAACTGCGCGACGCGGATCTAACCTAGTATCAAAGCAGGACTATGAAAGGGTTATTCAGCTTAAGACTGGAGAGCTCTTTCGAGTTTCGTGTCAGCTTGGTGCAAGGCTTAGCGGTTTAAGTCCAGAATTGGTTAAGTCAGCCGCTCAATTTGGCAACCACCTTGGAATCGCATATCAGATCTACGACGATTTAGTGGATTTCTTTGGTGATGAGAAAAGAATAGGTAAGACTTTAGGTACTGATTTAGTTAGCGGAAAAATGACATTGCCGCTCTTTACATTGAAAGAGTGTCTACCGATTGAGGATCAAAAGATTCTAGAACAAGAAATCTGTGGTCAGATTCCTCATCAACTTGCTCTTCGTTTAAAGCAAATGAAAGACTTTGGCGTTTATGAATCCGTTGTTAAAGCAATTGATCAGGAAATCGATATTGCTCGTTCGGGTCTTGTAAAACATGAGCAATCGGTAAGCGCTGTGCCGCTGCTGCTTGGATTAACGGATGTACTTAAGAATCAAGTGGATAGTCATAGGCCTTAACGTCGTTAGTTTTTAATTTGCGCTAAGCAGTTTAACGCCTAGAGTTTAAATTGTGCTGGATGCAGTTAAAGTTACCAGTAAGACGCTTGTTGCGTCACCAGAAAGGCTTCAAGAGGCCGATCAAGATAGTGTTATAGTTAAACAAGTTCAGGCGGGTGATGTGGCTGCATTCGATCGCCTTATTCTTAAGTATAGAGAAAGGCTTTATGGTGTGATTTACCATATGACATCCAATCGGGAGGACGCCTCAGATCTTACTCAAGATGCTTTTATAAAGGCATTTCAGGCAATTAATCGCTTTCAGGGACAATCTTCTTTCTTCACGTGGTTATACCGTATTGCAATTAATGCTACGCTTAGTCATTTGCGTAAAAACAGATTTAAATCGTTTTTAAGTCTTGATACGGTAAATTCAGAAGAACCTGTTTCTCAAGAACTTATATCAGCTTTGACGGATAAAACAGGTGCAGATAGGGACGCTTTTGTGCATGAGCTACAGGAAAAATTGAACGAAGCCATGCAAAAATTGTCTATCAAGCATCGTACAGTGATTACTTTATTTGAGATAGATGGTCTAAGCCATCAAGAGATTGCAGACGTTATGGACTGTTCCGTAGGAACAGTACGTTCTCGTCTGCATTATGCTAAACAACTTCTACAGGCCGAAATGAAGGCGTATATTAGCTAATGAATCAGGATCGCAAAAATAAAGTTACTATAGAGGGACTCATGCGTTTTAAGCGCTTGGAGCAACCTACGCCTGAATTCTGGCGTAGCTTTGATACTGAATTAAGAACTAAACAACTTGCGGCTATCGTTGGTAAACGTCCATGGTGGGCCTCATTAGCTGCTCCATTTACTTTCGTCAGACGTCATCCTGCCATTTTGGGTACAGCAGCTGCGCTTTTAGTCACGCTTGTTAGTTACCACTATTTACCGCGTGCCACCAATTTTGGTCATAATCATGTTATGCAAGAAGGTGTAATAAGTGGGGTGGCAGATTCAGCACAATTAAATACACACTCAATTACGCAAGTTAGCGATGGTTCGCATGCGCCTACCGAGGTGGCGAAAGTTTCTTATAAACCAACTGTGGCATCTTCAGATGTACAGGATAGCCGTTTTAAATCTTCTGGTTTTAGAACTGAATTTAGTGAAATTGATTCTCCTGCAGCCCGTTCTATAGCAGTAAGTCTTGCGGCTGCCCAAGCAACGCATCCAGAAATGATCTCTCAACTGATGGGATTGCGCTCACGTATTGTTACTGTAAATACACCAGAGTATGCTACTGAGCCGCTTGAACATGTTACTTCACCTTCAGAAGAAAGACGTGCTCGATTACTTGCTGCATCTTTACCTACTGTAAAACGTGCGGATGATCGTATGGGTAATGTAGGGATTGAGCGTACGGTAAATAATCTTTCTGAGGATCGTTTATATCAATCTATCCGCCGCTATGATGTTGGTGGACAGAAGATATCAATGACCGTTAAGTTTTAAGACGAAACGGTCGACTTGTTTTAGCAGTTAGCCTGGTGGCACACAGATGCCACAGTTATTTACGAAGAAGTCATTTCCTTTGTCGTCTACAAGGATGAAGGCTGGAAAATTTTCTACATCAATTTTCCAAATCGCTTCCATGCCAAGTTCTGGATATTCGAGAACTTCCACTTTGCGAATATTCTCTTTAGCAAGAATCGCTGCTGGGCCTCCTATTGATCCTAAGTAAAAACCTTTATGTTTTTTGCACGCTTGGGTGACTTGATTGCTTCTGTTTCCTTTTGCAAGCATCACCATTGATCCACCGTGCGACTGGAATAAATCTACATAGCCATCCATACGACCTGCAGTAGTAGGACCAAAAGAACCTGCTGCATAGCCTGCTGGCGTCTTAGCAGGTCCTGCATAATAAACAGGATGATCCTTGAAGTACTGAGGTAAACCTAGTCCTTGATCTAAGCGTTCCTTTAATTTGGCGTGGGCAATATCGCGAGCAACGATTAGGGGTCCAGTCAATGAAACACGAGTAGTTACAGGATGTTTAGAAAGTTCGGCCAATATCTCAGACATTGGCTTAGTAAGATCTATGTTGACGATATTTGATTCTTTGAGCGTTCGATGTTTTTCAGGAATATATTTTCCTGGATTTGTTTCTAATTGCTCAAGAAAGATACCGTCTTCTGTTATCTTTCCTTTTATATTTCTATCAGCGCTACATGAAACTCCCATTGCCACAGGACAGCTAGCTCCGTGTCTAGGTAGACGTATAACTCTAACATCTAGGGCGAAATATTTTCCTCCAAATTGTGCACCAATTTTACTTTTTTGCGCGATTTGTAGAACTTTTGCTTCCATGTCTAAATCGCGGAAAGCTCTTCCGTGCTCATTGCCTGTTGTTGGGAGTGAATCAAGGTAGCGAGTAGTACCAAGTTTTAATACTTTTAGACATGCCTCGGCACTGGTACCTCCAACAACAAATACCAAGTGATAAGGTGGGCATGCTGAAGTTCCTAAATAAGGTAGTTTTGCTTCAACAAAGGCTTCAAACGATTTTGGATTTAAGAGTGCTTTTGTTTCTTGATAAAGAAACATTTTGTTTGCCGAGCCACCGCCTTTAGCGACGAATAAAAATTCATAGGCGTTTCCAGTGGTTGCATAGAGATCGATCTGTGCAGGTAGATTTGTACCTGTATTGGTCTCTTTCCACATATCTAGTGGAGCAGTTTGTGAGTAACGTAGATTTTCTTTTGTGTAGCAGTCGTATACTCCACGGCTTAAAAATTCTGCATCATTCGCTCCTGTCCATACACTTTCACCTTTCTTACCAACAATAGAAGCTGTGCCTGTGTCTTGGCACATAGGTAGAATGCCGCCAGATGCAATTTCTGCGTTTTTAAGTAAGGTGAGTGCAACGTAGCGATCATTTTCAGATGCTTCAGGATCGTCTAAAATAGCTGCTACTTGTTTGATATGTGACTTTCGAAGATAAAAAGCGCTATCATGAAATGCATTCTGCGCTAGATAAGCGAGAGCTTCAGGGGCAACGTGTAAAATTTTACGTCCCTCAACAGTGCTTGTACGAATGCCTTCTTTGGAAAGGAGACGATACTCAGTTGTGTCAGTACCGAGTGGATAGGGGTCTTGGTAGACAAAAGTCGGTGTAGCCATCGCTATATAATATGTACCAACTCTATCTTTAAGTAAAGGCGATGCCTAGGGTGCTACCTAACGCTTCAGGAGGCTTCTTGGGCCATTTTACGTACAATTACCTCAAGCTGATGAAGCTCTGTCAGAGGTATATTCTCAGCCGCAGAGCGATTCCACTTATTAGAACTAGGCCAAATACGCTTTGATATAAACTGATCGATAGTAGAATTTATATCATTCACTGTAAGATAATCTTTTTGCTCTTTTTCATCTCGAATCCCTGAAATGAGATTTTCAGGAATAGGTGTGATTTCTTTACTCGAGATATAGGTGAGGTCATTTAGAGCTACGAATGGTCTACAGTCACTTAACGTTGTTGCTGGACGCTCTGACTCTCCAACTAGGTATTTGTAATACTCTAAATGATTTTCTGCTAAACCATCGAAGTGATCGAGTTGTATTCTCTCACTCCTACCATCGTTCCATCTAACATCGATATGGCTACCTACGGTGTATCTTAACTCTGCTTTTTCGCACACAATAATTTCTAGATTCGTGCTAGGTCCAACGCATGCGTGGGTAAGGGCAAATCGCATCGTTACGGAAGAGCTTGTTATTGCCTCTACAAAAAAAGTATCTGCACCTTGAATTTTATGTGCTCTGTATAATTCTGCCTTTACGGATGCTATTTTTGCCCAGCTAAATAAGTCGTTTGAGCCAACCCAAAAAAGCATATTGTGCACATAGTGTGACATCGCATTACCAAAACAAGAGTCTAATAAAATTTTGTCATCGATAAGTAATTTACCAGCCCATGTGTTGCGTAAAAAATAACTCGAAGGTCTAGGCCATTGTGCATTAAGTGCAGTCCATAATACTGGACCAAATTCTCCGTCTAAAATTCTGCGTTTAAGGGCTAGTCGTGGTTTCTCTATAATAAAATTAAATCCTACTACAGAAGCTTTCGCTGAGCGCTTATCGTTAGCTATCATTCGCTCGAGTTCTGCATAATCAAGTGTAGGTGGTTTTTCGATATAGCATGGCAAACCAAGCGAGGTGACTTCCTCATGCATTTGCGCATGTAGATTGATTGGAGTTGGTATAATGACAAAATCGAGATTCTTTCCGCATGCGCTCAGCATCGATTTGTAATCATCAAATACAGAAACCCCGCGTTGAGAAAATTTTAGTGAGTCCTTAAGCGCTCCAAACATCGCGTGCATAGGATCACAGGTACATATCAATCGGCAGTGCCCTTTTTCTTCCAGTTTGGCTACTGTATTATGATGAGATCCTGCGAACCCACCCATGCCTATAATACCTATACGCAGAGGTTTATTCACACGATTTTAAATTTGGGGAGATCTTGACCATCTACAATTCCTGTGGGTTTTCCACGAGAATCTATTGCGATGAGGTCGTCAATACGGTGGATTTCAAAAAGTCTTAAAGCATCAACGACTAGGGATTCTTCCGTAATGCATTTGGGGTTACGGGTCATGAATTCTGAGACCCGTTTATTCATGAAGTCCGATCCTGATAAGGCACAGCGTCTAAAATCGCCGTCTGTTAAAATACCACTTAGCTTTTTTGTTTTGGTGTCTACCAAGGCAATACACCCACTCTTAGCTTGGGTCATAGCTAGTATAGCCTCTTGGATCGTGATGGTATCTTGCTTGATAGGGAGTCTTTTCCCTGTGCGCATGATATCCTTAACTTTGAGCAGCAGAACTTTACCTAAGTTGCCTGCTGGATGGTACTTAGCAAAGTCATCACGAGATAACTTACGAGACTCGAGTATTACCATTGCAAGGGCATCGCCTAGTGCTAGTGCTGCTGTGGTGCTTGCGGTTGGGGCGAGTTTAAGCGGGCAGGCTTCTTTTTTAAAGTGGTAGACTAAATGATAGTCAGCATTCAGAGCTAAGTCCGACTTTGTATTTGAGGTAAAAGCAACAATTTCTACTTGGAAGCGCTTTAGGAGGGGAATGAGCTTAAGAATCTCCTCTGATTGACCACTATTACTTAAGAGTATCGCTAAATCACCTCGTTCGCATAGACCTAAATCGCCGTGTAGTGCTTGAGTGGCGTCTAGGTAGCATGAGGTAACCCCGGTACTGTTAAATGTAGAACAAATTTTCCTAGCAATATCAGCCGACTTACCTACACCGCTAAATATAAGCTTCTTTCTTCGAGCTATGGTGTTTTCTACGGCTTGGGCTGTTTTTACGAAGTCTCCCCCTAAGGATTTGGCGGTCAGGCGTAGAGCCTCAGTTTCGATGCGGATACATTCTCTAGCTTGAGAAAGGGCTATTTTCGAATTTAGTGCCATTTAGGATTGAGTCGCAGAGGTAGACTGTCGAATTTACGATTATACAATTTTCATTCAATCTATTTCATATTTCGTGATAAAAGTTCACCAAAGGTTAATGTTAGGGCTAGGCATGCTACTGGGAGTGCTATTCCTAGGGGGATGCAGTGCGGACACTCCTGTTGCCACGATTGAAACACAGGAAAGGCAGTATCTAGAGGCTAATACACTCGCTAAACAGGGTAGAACCCAGGAGGCTTTAGCTGCTTATTTAAAGGTAATTGCTAAGCGTGGAGATCAGGCTCCTGAGTCACATTTAAATGTAGGTATTATCTACTTAGAGCAAATCAAAGACCCTATTGCTGCTATTTATTACTTTAGACGCTACCTGGAGTTGGTGCCTAATTCTAAATTAGGTGACCGTGTAAAAGGATTAATTGAAACCGCAAAACGTGATTTTGCACGTTCACTCCCTGTTCAGCCTCAAGACAATATTGCAGGTCATCTAGATGGCTTAGATCAGATAGAGAGACTGCAGAGGCAAAATGATGAATTAAACGCAGAGCTTGCTTCTCTAAGAGCTGGCATGGCGCTTCCACCTGTTCCTTATCATGCAGCAGACGCTACTGTGGATGGCACAGGATTAAGACCGCTTCCGGGGTCTTTAGATAAAGTTCAAGTTATTGCACCTAATGAATCAGTAGCAACTGCTCCTGAAGCATCTTCCGCTGATGATAATATTGAGGCAACAGCTGCACCTGCAGCTTCTTCAACACATGCCGGCAGAACACACACGATTGTTAAAGGAGATACTTGGTATAATTTAGCAAAAAAATATTACGGTTCTGGCTCAAAGTGGCCTCAAATTGTTGCAGCGAATCGTGATCAATTAAAAGGTGATCATCCTCCTCTTAAAGTAGGGATGGTATTAAAGATCCCTTAAGATTTATTTTAACGCATACACTTTTTTTATGTCTAATACCCCTGAACTAGGATTTGGAATTGTTGGAGTAGGAATGATCGCAAACTATCATTGTCTTGCGATTCGCGAAGCGAAAGGTTCGCGTATGGTAGGTGTAGCAGCAAGAACGCCTGCTTCCGTAAAAGCATTTGCAGAGAAAAACTCCGTTGGCTTTTCGACAACAAGCGTCGAGGAACTTGTTAAACGTCCTGATATCGATGTTGTTTGTATTACTACTCCTAGCGGTTCTCATTTAGAACCAGCTCTAGTAGCGATTAATGCAGGAAAGCATGTAATTATTGAGAAACCAATCGAGATCACACTAGAAAGAACAGACGCTTTACTAGCAGCTGCAGATAAAGCGGGAGTTAAAGTTGCTGCGATATTTCAATCTCGTTTTGGAGAAGGAGCTCGTACAGTAAAGAAAGCGATTGATTCAGGTCGTCTAGGTAGACTTGTGCTAGCAAGTGCTTATGTAAAATGGCACCGCTCAACAGAATATTACACAGGTTGGAAGGGTAGTTTAAAAATCGATGGTGGTGGTGCACTGATGAATCAAGGTATCCACGCCGTTGACTTATTACAGTGGTTTGTAGGACTTCCAGCAGAGGTTAGCGGTTATGTGTCTCGCTGCGTGCATAAAGGTATTGAAGCAGAAGATACAGCATGTGCTTCCTTAAGATTTGCATCTGGAGCCTTGGGATCAATTGAAGCGAGTACTGCTTTGTGGCCAGGTTGGTCTAGGCGTATAGAAATTTGTGGAGAGAAAGGGTCTATTTGTCTTGAGGATGATCGTATTGTAAAATGGGAATTTCGTGATGCACTTCCTGAAGATGATGCAATTAGGAATGCTCCTGTTGATGAGAAAATGCGATCAGGTTCTGGGGCACCAAACCAGATTAGTCATTACGGACATCTCTTACAGATTCAGGATATGATTGATTCTATTCAGTCGAAGCGGGCTCTCGCTATTGACGGTAAGGCTGGACGTAATGCGGTAGCGCTTATTCGTGCTATTTATGATTCCGCTGAGAAACATACTCCTATTTCACTATAATTTTATGAACAAACTTCGTTTTGTATTTAGCATACTTGTCAGCTTAGTTGTTAGTCACACTGTTCTTGCGCAAGCTGATGTTCATAGACCTAACATTATAGGGCTGTCTCACTTAGGGTTATGGGTAAAAGATCTCGATGCTTCCCGGCAGTTCTATAAAAACTATTTAGGTTTTGATGAGCCGTATAGTATTACCAATAACGATGGCACTATCCATGCGACTTGGATAAAAATTAATGATAAGCAAACGGTTGAACTTTTCCCTATATCAAAAAGTACCCCTAAAAACGGTGATAGTCTTTATCATATAGCCCTAGAGACGGACGATGCAGAGGGTATGCTTAAGTATCTTAAATCTAAAGGCGTTACAGGCCCTGGTGGTAAACCCCTTCCTGAAAAAGTTGGAAAAGGTAAAATTGGAAATTTAAATTTTTTTGCTGAGGATCCAGATCATCATATTGTTGAAATTGTTCAGTATGCTGCAGATGGATGGACGGCAAAAAATACAGGCAAGTCGCTTCCTGCGACTCGAATCGCAGCTCGCATTAGTCATGCTGGTGTTTCAGTTGGAAATCTTGAGAAGTCACTAAAATTTTATCGGGATATCTTAGGGTTAACTGAATTTTGGAGAGGAAGTTCTGACAATGTCACGCTAAGCTGGGTTAATGAGCGTCTTCCTCAGAGCCGTGATTATATCGAACTTATGCTCTACGGTAAAAAGCCATCTGTAGAGAGACTACATACGATGAATCATATGTGCTTAGAGGTTCCAAGTATCTTTGTTGTAGATAATACGTTAAAATCTCGCGAACTTCCTAAGACGTGTAAAAAGCCAACTGCGATTAAAGCAGGTGTTAATCGTAAACGTCAGATTAACTGTTTTGATCCGGATGGAACACGCGTTGAAATTATGGAGGACACTACGGTAGATGGAAAACCAACCCCTTCTTCATCAACGCCTCCACCTGTAAGCGAGGATTAAGTTTAACTAAAAAAAGCAAGAATTTTACTTAAGCTTTTTACGAGTACTTCGATTTCACTCTCAGTGTTGTACACATAGAAACTGGCTCGCGTCGTGCTCGTTAAACCAAGCTTTTTCATGAGCGGCTGATTGCAATGGTGTCCTCCTCTTAGAGCGATACCATCTTGATCAGTAAATGTTACTATGTCGTGGGCATGGACATCTTTAAACGCGAAGCTTACCAGTCCGCTTCGGTTGTTTTTTGGTCCTATGATGCGAATGCCAGGAAGTTTTGATAGTGCTTCATAAGCAAGCGAAGCAAGGTGAGCGTCGTGTTTTGCTATTTGGGCTCTTCCTAGTTTATCAAGATAGTCACAGCTAACTCCTAGTGCATATGCGTCGGCATAATTAGGGGTACCTGCTTCAAATCTTTCAGGGCTTGGCTTCCAAGTACTTGTTTCAAAATCGACCATGGTGATCATGCCGCCCCCGCCTTGCCAAGGTGGCATCGCATTTAAAAGTGATTTTTTTCCGTAGAGTACTCCGATGCCTGTTACACCAGCCATCTTGTGTCCAGAGAAGCATAGGAAATCACAGCCAATATCTTTTACGCTTAGTGGTACGTGACCTATGGATTGGGCGGCATCGATAAGTGTCGTAATACCGAGGGCTTTTGCTTTTTTGCAAAGTTCAACAACAGGGTTAATTGTTCCTAGAGTGTTAGAAATATGCGTGAATGCAAAAATCTTAACTTCAGGGGTAAGGAGCCTTTCGAGACTATCTAAGTTAAGAAGACCTTCATCTCCGGTGACTGGTACAAACTTAAGTTTAGCTCCAGTTTTCTGAGCGATTAGCTGCCATGGAACAATATTACTATGGTGTTCCATTTCGGTTAATAAAATGACATCGCCTGACTTAAGCTTAGAGCCTCCAAAACTTGCTGCTACGAGATTAATCGACTCCGTTGTGCCTCGGGTGAAGATAATTTCTTCAGGACTTTCAGCGGATATAAATTCAGCTATGCGTTTACGTGCTCCTTCATATGCATTGGTTGAGCGCATGGATAAGGTATGTAAACCCCGGTGCACGTTTGCATTGTCATTGAGATAAAAGGACGAAAGCGCATCTATGACGACCTTTGGCTTCTGAGCTGTTGCGGCATTGTCTAGATAAATGAGTGGTTTACCATTTATCTGCTGGTGCAAAATAGGGAAGTCATCTCTAACGGAATTCCAGGAAGCATTCATAATTAATCAGTATGGCTTTCCGTTGTTGCACTAGCTTCCGTGTTTTTAAGTGCATTCATCGCTGCGTGCCAACCAAGGGTTGCGCACTTGATGCGAGCTGGGAAGGCATGTACGCCTGCAAAAGCGGCTACATCGCTGATTTCTTCAGGTTGCTTACCGGTAGTTACGATTTCGTGGAAATTTTTATATAACGCTTCAGCTTCACTTGCGGTTTTACCTTTAAGCTGAGTTGTCATTAAAGAAGCACTTGCCTGAGATATGGCACAGCCGGATCCTTCAAAAGAGATGTCAGCAATACGATCGCCAACGACATTAAGGTATACTTTGCATTGATCACCGCAGGAAGGGTTTTCGCCTTGGGCGACTCTATTGGCCTGAGGAAGCTTACCGCGATTACGGGGACGGCGGTTGTGATCAAGAATGACCTGTTGGTACAGCTCGGTAAGATCGGATGACATGGTTATATGTACGTTAACCTAAAGTTGGCGAATCGCAAAGCCCACTTTTAAGAATTTGAGGTTTTATGCACTTATAAGCCGGTTCGTTTAGTACTTGCTTGCCGATTCAAGGCTTTGGGGGATAAGGTTTTGGAGTCACTTAGGGGATAGTTTTGAAACAAACCTATGCATTAACGTGACTGATAGTCTGGCTACGGCATGTCTAAACGCATTCACTTAATTTTATTTCTGATGGTTGCTGTGATTACCTATGCACAGCAGCCACTTAATAATCCGGTTCCTTTTGCACCGGCTCCTTCTGCTTACTCACCTGCTCAAAATTCAATTAAGGTGGAGTCTGCTAGATTAGCTCAGCAGCTGGGTTTCCCGGGTATAGCGACTTCTATATATAGAAAATTATTAAAGGAATCGGGCGTTGATCGTACGGCCCTGACGCTAGACCTTGCTGAAGCACTTTTGGATGAAGGTAATGCTTTGGAGGCGAGTAAAGTACTTGGTTCTATGCGTTCTAATAGGGGTCCTATCTGGCACTTGAGAAGTTCTTTAGCTTCGCTCTCACTAAGACAGTTTGATCAAGCCCAAGTAGAGATTAATCAAGTAAAGTTAACGGATCTAGGTCGTGAGGACCAAGCCTGGGCTATTTTTATCCAAGGTTCACTTGCTAATGCTGCAGGTGACTACAAACAAGCGACTACTTTATTTAGCCAAGCTCAGGCACTTGCTCTAACGCAAATTACTAAAGCACGTTTTGAGTTAGCGCACGATCAAGCGCTTTTGCGTTTAGGTCGTGTAACGGAAGAAGAGGTAAATCGTGTTCGTATAAATGCAGAAAATAACCCTGGAACCGTTGGGTACGATTTTGCACGAACCTACGCCGTTATGCTCTATCAGCTTGGTAGGCGTAGCCAGGCAATTGAGGTACTGCAGCGAAATCTGATGACTCTTCCTGCACAACAGAAAGTGCGAGTTGATGATTTACGGTTTTTACTTGGTATGATTGCTGGAGTTGGTGAAGGTCCAGGAAGGAATGCGCTCTACCAACTTCTTGAAGTAGGTACTGATACCGATCGGCAAAGAGAAGCATTGCAGTTACTTGCTCGAGGAATGACTCAGGGAGTTGATCGGGATAATCTACGTCGTGAAATAGATAAGTTAACTTCATCTGAAAGACCGCATCCAATACAAGATGACTTACTATTACTAAGAGCTACGTTAGCGTTAGGTGATTCTGATTTTATAACAGCTGAAGATAAAGCTCAGATGCTTTTAGACCACTTTCCAGCATCAACACTTAAGCCTTATGCGTTAGGTTTACTCGCAGATGCGGCGTGGGAGCAGCAGCACTATAGAACTGCTGCTGATTATGCTAAACAAACGCAGCTAGCGCTTTCATCTGACTCTAGAAATATTGAAGTAAGAAAGAGACTTAGTGCCGTGATAGCAGAGGCTTGGTTTAGGGCCAGAGACTACAGAAATGCTGCGGATGCATATACTTCAGTTATACTTAATCCTCCAAGTGGTATTGCTTTGGGAGATCTCATTTTTCAGCGAGTTGAGTCAGAGATCATGGCAGTAGAGGCAGGAACAGGTTCACTTAAGGCTGCTGAAAATGCATTGGATCAAAGCTCTAAGATTCCGGCTTTTGATGCAATGCACCGCTGGCAAGCTGAGTGGAATCTAGCGCGTGCCTTACAATTATCTGGTAAGCCCTTCGATGCCTATACACGAATCACTTCTTTACTGAATCAGACTGATACGAGAAGTGATTTACCAATCGATCTAAGAGCTCGCATGGCCTGGTTACAGGCAAGACTTGCTGTTGATGCACGTGATTTAGGCCAAGCTTTAAAATTGGTCGACTCACTGGGAGGAATATTAAACGGAGTAAATTTGGATCTAAGACAGGATCTACTCAGTAGTAGTCTGCTCCTTAAAGCGCAGATATATTTTGATCAGAAGAAAGAGCAGGACGCTGTTGAAATATTAAAAAAGTTACGTGCTGATTATCCAAGTCTTGATGCCGCAGTTTCCTCTTATTTTGTACAGGCAGAGCATGAGGCAGAGCAGGATAGAGTTGTAGAAGCTCAGCGCCTATTAACGGATTTAGCTGATCGTTTTCCAGCGAATCGATTAGCACCCTATGCTTTGTATCAAGCCGCCACGTACTCGGATAGACTAGGGCGGGATGATAATTTTCAACAAGCAGATAGGCTTCTTGAGCGATTGATGACCGCCTATCCTCAAAGTGATTTAGTCTTTGATGCACGCCTTAAGCAGGGAGATTTATTTAGAAAATTAAATCAATTTCCGCAGGCTCAACGTGCCTACGAATTACTGATTAAAAATCCAGCCTACGCGAGTAATCCTAACTCGATTCTTGCACGCCTTGCCTTAGCTGAGTGTCACAACGCACAGGCGGGTAATGACCCTTCGCATGAAGAAAGTGCGCGTGCCTTGTTTGAAGATATTTGTGAATACCGTGTAGATGCTCCTGTCGATGTGCGTGTTGAAGCAGGATATAATTTAGGAAATATCTACAGGCACCGTGGTCGTTTAAGTCAGGCGAAAGAAGTCTGGTGGAGTGATGTTGTTACAGCATTTTTGATGAACCCTGCAAAAGCTTCTGAGTTGGGTTCTACAGGACGTTTTTGGATGTCAAAAACCTTAATGGATTTAGGGCAACTCCTTCATGAGCAAGGGCAGATTGACCAAGCAATTCAAGCATGGCAGCGCGTTATAGAAGCTGATTTGCCTGGAGCTGCTTTAGCTAGATCTAATATCGCGAACATAAATTCTCCCGCTGCTAAATTTTAAATTAAATTTCACTTAACTTTATATAACTCCGATGTCTGTACTTCATCTCAGTATATTTTCACGAGGCGGTCCCATGATGGTTGTACTATTAATCATGGCTATGCTTGCGTTCGTATTTTTTATTGAACGCGTACTCTACCTGCACCGTGGCCAGATTAAAGCGAGTGCATTTTTGAATGGAATTAAAAATACGCTCGCTAAACGTAGGCTCGTTGAAGCGTTAACACTGTGTGAAGAGACGCCTGGTCCTGTCGCTTCTGTTGTTAAGGCGGCACTACTCCATGCTTCAGATGATGCACAAACAATGCGCTTTCATGTGCAAGAGGCAGCGCTAGTTGAAATTCCCGCTCTTGAGCGTCGCATTGGTTCTATTGCTGCTATTGCACAGGTAGCTCCCTTGGTTGGTCTTTTAGGAACGGTCCTTGGTATGGCCACTACATTTATTGCTTTTGAAAAAGGTGGCGACTACGCAACTCCGCATGCGCTCTCGTTAGGACTTTGGCAGGCACTAGTTTGCACGGTTGGAGGTCTCATGTTAGCGATACCCGCACATCTTGCGTATCACTTCTTATCAAGTCGTGTTCGTGCTCTTGTAAGAGATATAGAATGGTCAGGAAATGAAATCATGAGATATTTATTATCTGAATACGCATCGTCTTCAGCTGATAATAAAAAAGAATAGTTCTTTTATGTTATCTCGACCTCTAGATCTAGTTTCAAAGCTTACGCCTCCTCCGCGTAATTTTGATTTATTTTTTTATATTAACGTTGGACTACTAGCTTTGTTTTTCGTTTTGTTCGGTTCGCGTTTCGTACTCGCTCCTGGACTTGTTGTACAATTACCAGAGCTTGCAACAGCTCATGCTCAAGCAACTCGTACTACATCTCATTTAAAAATATTAAGTTCAGATCAGATTCTAACGGATGCTGGAATGAAAAATTTAGCTGAACTGCCAGCCTGGTTAAAAAGTGAAGCCCAGTTAACAAAAAAACCAGTCTTATTGATTTTAGCCGGTGTAGATGTGCCTATTGAGAGTGTAACAAAAGTCTATGGTATGGCTGCTGAAGCTCATTTTGACCAAATTGTTGTCGGGGCTCAGCAAGCATCGCCTAAAGTAAGTCCGTAACTATGGTTTCATCAGGCATAGTTAAAAACACCATAAAATGGGTTCCTTACTTTGTAGGAAGTTTTGTTGTTTTAACTACAGTTGGCTTTTTGTTTCGAGTTGATGAAGCTAAGACGAATCTTGTTAAGCCACAAGTACCACACATTGAGATTTTAGGTACTACTTCTGATATACTATCAAGCGAAGATGCATGGCTAAATGATCCAACACCTTTATTTTTGCCAACTCGGTGGAGTGGTTCTCAACTCAAGCCACTGCATATATTGTCTGGCAGTGATTTTTCGGGCTTTAGTCCTAAACTAGCTTTTTCAACTGAACGTTTGGCTGTTAACATTACTTCTCCTGTTGATGTTCCAGCTAGTCCTGCACTTGCACTTACTACGAAAGATCCAGGTAATCCTGCTTATGGTTTTGGGCGAAGTGATCATTTGCACATCGTCTTAGACTCACGCGTTGCATGGGTTAAAGTGAGCAGTATGGCCTCAGGTAGCAATGTATACGAAAAACAGATACTTGCTAAAGATACGCCTACAGCTCCCACGGAAGTATTAATGCATGCTTATAGTCCTATCGAATTTTCAGTTGCTGTTGATTCTGCAGGTTTTATTGGACCGATTCTTTCAACAAAGCGCTCGGGTACTCAGGCAGACAAATTTTTCCTCGATTACCTAACGCATAGTTTGCGTATTGGGGACCGATTGCCTCCAGGTTTCTACAAAATTACTGTCGGTCCTTAAGGGGTAGGAATTCCTAATTTGGCAGAGTACTCGGTGAGTTCTCTCCAAAGCTCTGGTTCTATAGGGATACCCGTTTTAAGCCGTAGTGCTTCTGTTATATATTCAGGTTCGCCTGGGTAGAGTACACCATCGGCTTGGCTTTTTGCTTCAGCCATGGCTAGTACAACGGTTGCAGCAAGATTAGCACCTCCAAAGAAACGGGACGGATCAATAGCAATTACGAGCGATCCAAGTTCTCTGTGCTGATCGAGTTCGGTATACATGTTGTTTAGATGAGGTCCAAAAGGCATTCCGTTTAACGGACCACACAACATATCTATTAGAAATGCTAAGGCATATCCTTTAGGACCAGCCATAGGTTTGAGCGCAGTGACCTTATGAGGATCGGTTGTATCATTACCCAATTGATCCACTCCCAGTCCTTCTGGAATCAATCGGTTCTCTCTGCGGGCATTCATTACCCGGTTCAGGGTAGTTATGCTTGTCGCCATATCCACACAAAGGGGGCGCTTGGGATCATGGGTAGGTACTGCGATAGAAATCGGGTTAGTACCAAAAAAGGCTTTTTTGCCACCATGAGGTACCACAAAGGAGTCTGAATGGGTGAAAGCTATACCAATCATACCGTTTTGGGCTGCTTGGCGGCTGTAAAGCCCAATTGCGCCACAATGACTCGAATTTCTTATTCCAACAACACCAGCCCCGCTTTTTTTAGCCAGTTCGACAGCGTGATCCATTGCATAAGTACATGCCAAAAAGCCTAAACCGTGGCCTCCATCGACATTTCCGGTCGCTGAACCAGTCGCTTCAAAGGCTAAATTTGGCTTAGCTAGGATTGATTTTCGACCAAGTCGATTGAGGTAATGGGGTAGGCGTGCAATTCCGTGACTATCTATCCCCCAAAGACTTGTCTGCACTAACTGAGCAGCAGTTTGGTCGGCATCTTTGGCTAAAAGACCCCTTGCTTGAAGAAGCGCTGAAACCCAGGTTTTAAGGAGAGTAGGGTTAAGGGATTTAGCTGGTTGATCCATAGGTTTACTGATTGAATAGTCTTAGTTGGGGGATAGCCGCGAACTTTAAATTGAACGGTTTTTGCGTATTTTAGAACCTTCTAAAGATTCCTGTTGACGCATCCTATAGGGACGTCCACTTTCTTACCTCTTTCGCGTTATTTGACCACTGCTTCGGTTACTGCATGACAAAGGTATTTGATACTCATCAAGTGCTTTTGACAAGTAGACATAGCCTGCCCAGATAGCTCAGTCGGCAGAGCACGTCATTGGTAATGACGAGGTCGCCGGTTCAAATCCGGTTCTGGGCTCCAGCAGATCAAATTACGTCGAGAAAATCACTTTTTAATCACAACCCAAAATCAGTCCTAATCCGCCATGGCAAAAGGTACATTCGAACGCAAAAAGCCGCACGTAAACGTCGGAACAATTGGTCACATCGATCACGGTAAGACCACTCTTACAGCTGCACTCGTTGCAGTACAATCCCGCAAAGGACTTGCTGAAATTAAGTCCTACCAGGATATCGCTAAAGGTGGTACGGTTCGTGACGCTACAAAGACCGTTACAATCGCAGTATCACACGTTGAATACGAATCACCAAACCGCCACTATGCACACGTTGACTGCCCTGGCCACGCTGATTTCGTAAAGAACATGATCACAGGTGCCGCTCAAATGGACGGCGCTATCCTTGTTGTATCCGCAGCTGATGGTCCTATGCCACAGACTCGTGAGCACATCCTTTTAGCTCGCCAAGTCGGCGTACCAAAGATCGTTGTATTCTTAAACAAGGTCGACCTTATCGATGATAAGGATCTCTTAGACCTCGTTGAAGAAGAAATCCGTGATCTTCTAAGCAAGTACCAATTCGATGGTAAGAACGCTAAGATCATTCGTGGTTCTGCTACAGCAGCTCTCGAAGGTAAGCCAGAAGGTGAACAAGCAATTGCTAACCTACTCGAAGCAGTTGATTCAGAAGTTCCAATGCCAGAGCGTGAAACTGACAAGCCATTCCTAATGTCAGTTGAAGACGTATTCTCAATCACAGGTCGTGGTACTGTTGCTACAGGCCGTATCGATCGTGGTATTGTTAAAGTTAACGAAACCGTTGAAATCGTTGGTCTAAAAGACACAACAACAACCGTTGTTACTGGTATCGAAATGTTCCGTAAGCTTCTTGATGAAGGTCGCGCAGGCGATAACGTAGGTATTCTTCTTCGTGGTATTGACAAAGAAGGTATCGAACGTGGTCAAGTAATCGCAGCTCCAAAGTCGATTACTCCTCACAGAAAAGCTAAGGCAGAAATCTACGTCCTTTCAAAAGACGAAGGTGGCCGTCATACACCATTCTTTAACGGATACCGTCCACAGTTCTATTTCCGTACAACAGACGTAACGGGAGTTATCACATTACCAAAGGGCGTAGAAATGATTATGCCTGGTGATAATATCAATGTTGATATCGAACTGATCAACCCAATCGCTATGGAGAAGACACAGCGCTTCGCTATTCGTGAAGGTGGTCGTACAATCGGTGCAGGTCGTATCACAGAGATTACCGAATAATCACTAAATCAATAGTTTAACCGCCATTGCCGAGGCCTTCTTTTAGGAGCCTCGGCAACGTCGTCTAAAATCCACTTCACTTAGGGGTGTAGCTCAATTGGTAGAGTAGCGGTCTCCAAAACCGTTGGTTGGGGGTTCGATTCCCTCCGCCCCTGCCAGCTAACAACAAAAAGTTCATGTCAAACCCATTCAGCAGTACGCGCGTATTCTTCGTTCAAATGGGCGAAGAGCTAAAGAAGGCATCGTGGCCAACTCCATCGGAGTTACGCGATTCCACTATCGTTGTAATCGTTGCGTCGATCATCCTTGGCGTGTTTACCAGCATCAGTGATTTCTCACTGATTCAAGTGGTAGAACTCCTTCACTCTTGGGTGAGCTAATTCTATAGTTATCCATGTCCGTCCAAACATCAATTCCCGCAGACGCTCAGTGGTTCGCACTTCACACACTCTCCGGTCAGGAGAATAAAGTGAAAGTGTACATTGAGCGCTTTAAAGCCGCTGAAGAGTTGGACGAGTATATATTTGAGGTACTACTTCCAACAGAAGTTGTTTCAGAAGTTAAAGCAGGTAAGAAATCCACTAAAGTCCGTAAGCTTTATCCAGGATATGTTTTCATCCAAATGAGACTATTCGGTGAAGACGGAAAACTAATTAATCGTCCTTGGTACTTCGTGAAGGAAGTAGCTGGTGTAATTGGTTTCGTTGGTGGTGAACGTCCTGCAGCACTACGTCAATCCGAGATCGATGAAATTCGTTCACGTATTGAAGCAGCAAACGGAAAAGAAGTTCCAAAAGTTCAATACACCGTTGGCGAAGAAGTTAAGATCAATGATGGTCCATTTGCTAACCTCACAGGCCGTATCGATGAAATCGATCCAGAACGCGGTAAACTTCGCGTATCGGTTTCCATCTTCGGACGCTTTACTCCAGTCGAACTCGAGTACTGGCAAGTTATGCGCATGACAGAATAATATTTTAATCAACTAACACCTAAACTTTCATCCTTTACGATCCATGGCTAAGAAAATACAGGGCTACATTCGTCTACAACTTCCCGCAGGTGCTGCTAACCCAGCTCCTCCTGTCGGACCTGCATTAGGTGCTCAAGGCGTCAACATTATGGCGTTTTGTAAGGAGTTTAACGCAAAAACTAAGGATCAAAACGGAATGATTCTTCCGGTTGTGATCACAGTATATTCAGACAAGAGCTTTACGTTCATCTTAAAGTCTCCTCCTGCTTCAGTACTACTGAAGAAGGCTGCGAATATTGCTAGCGGATCAGCTCGTCCTAATCAGGATAAAGTTGGCAAGGTTACGCGCAAACAATTGCTCGAAATCGTAAAGCTAAAACAAAAAGACTTAAACTCTTCTACAGACGAAGCTGGTATTCGTATTATTGCAGGTACTGCACGTAATATGGGTATCGAAGTTATTGATTAATTTTGCACAGAAACACTACCCGCGGGAGCTTCTGAAATACGAGGCGTTCGCACCGCAAGGAGTAAAAAATGAAAAAAACCAGTAAACGTTATAATGCCGCAGTTAAGGTCGCTGACCTAACTAAACATTACTCGCTTAAGGATGCTGTGGATGTTCTCCAAAAGTTTCCGAAGGCTAAATTCGATGAAACCGTCGAATTGTCATTCCGCTTAGGAGTTGATCCTACAGCAGGTGATCAAATGATTCGTGGAACTACACCGCTTCCAAATGGATCCGGTAAAAAAGTTCGCGTTATCGTTTTCACAGATAATGCAAAAGCTGCTCTTGATGCAGGTGCAGATCAAGCAGGTATGCAAGATCTCATGACAAAGATCAATGAAGGCTGGCTCGATTTCGACGTCGCTATTGCAACAACAGAAGCAATGAAGAGCGTTCGTACACTAGCTCGTGTTCTTGGTCCAAAAGGCTTAATGCCAAATCCTAAGAGCGGCACTGTTACTGATGATATCCCAGCTGGTATCAAAGCAGTTAAAGCTGGTCGTGTAGAATTTAAGATGGATAAGACCTGCAATATCGGTGTTGGCGTGGGCAAACGCTCATTCACACCTCAGCAGATTCTTGAAAACGCATTAGCTGTTATCGAAGCAGTAGGTAAAGCTAAGCCTGCGTCATTCAAAGGTCACTACATCAAGACTATTGCGATCTCTGCATCACAAAGCCCTGGTGTTCACATTGCATCAACTGAATATAGTAAATACTAAGCCGGGAGACCTATATAATGAGAGCCGAAAAACAATATTTAATCTCGGAAGTAAATAACTACCTTAAAGATTCCGAATACGTAATTCTCGCTAACTTTACTGGCGCTACTGTTTCTGACGTTGCAGATCTTCGTTCGAAATTAGCTGCAGAAAAAGCACAGTTCCACGTTGTTAAAAACAGCTCACTTCGCGTAGCTGCAAAAGCACTTGGACTACCTGACTTAGAGGCATCACTTACTGGTCCTACAGCTGTTGTTGTAGGTGGTAAGAATTCTCCAGGTGTCGCGAAAATTCTTAAGCAATTTTTCAAAGAAAAACAGAAGTTTGCTGTTAAAGCAGGCGTTATCTCTAACAAGCTTATCTCATCTAAGGATGTTGATCGCTTGGCAGATATGCCATCGCTTGACTCACTCCGCGCTCAATTGCTCGGACTTCTCAATCAGCCTGGTACTGCGTTTGTACGCGTTATCAACGCTGTTCCACAAGCAACTGTTAATGTTCTACAGGCGAAAGTTCGCGCTGCTGGAGCTTAATATAACCCATAACCCTTTCCAATACGCAGAGGCCTAGCCTAAGCATCAGGAAAACAAACCATCCATCGCAACATATAGGGGATACGTCTCTTAAACGCGCCTTACAATTTTAGGCCGCTATCTGTTGTAGGGAGAAAATAAACATGAGCAATATCACTAAAGATCAAGTCATAGAATGGCTCTCAAGCCAATCAGTACTCGAAATCGCAGGTCTTGTAAAAGATCTCGAAACAAAGTGGGGCGTTTCCGCAGCCGCACCAGTAGCAGTAGCAGCAGCAGCCGCACCAGGTGCAGCAGCCGCAGCACCAGCTGAAGAAAAAACTGAGTACACCGTAGTTCTCGTTAGCGGTGGCGAAAACAAGATCGGCGCAATTAAAGAAGTGCGCGCTATCACAGGTCTAGGCCTCAAAGAAGCTAAAGACTTAGTCGAAGGTGCTCCAAAGCCAGTTAAGGAAGGCGCTTCCAAAGCTGATGCTGAAGACATCAAGAAGAAGCTTGAAGCAGTTGGTGCTAAAGTTGAGTTGAAGTAATTCACTTGGCGAACGCACGTTCAACGCATTCGTTTTTACCAGGACAGGCCGTAGATTTTACGGCCTGTCTTTTGCCTGTTCATACTCTGTTAGTTTCAGTGTCTCAATTAGTCCTTAGATTGGTTCCAACAGGAGCTAATCGTCTCTCGTAAGCATTTAACTTTTCCCGAACGACCATGGCCGACCGCACTCACTCAGAACGAATTAACTTCGGCAAACTCCGCGAAGTCATTCAGCCACCGAATTTGATCGAAATTCAGATCACGTCGTATCTTGAATTCCTCCAAAAGGGAATTCCTGAGAAGCAGCGTAAAGCGCAAGGCTTAGAAGCGGTCTTCAGGGAAGTATTTCCTATTCAGTCTTATGACGAACGTCTCACGCTTGAGTACGTTTCATACACACTCGGAGATTCAAAGATTTCTGAAATCGATTGTATCCGTGATGGTGTTACATATTCCGTTCCTTTATATGTAAAATTACGTCTTCGTGAAGAAGACTTCATTAAGGACGAAGATATTTATATGGGAGAAATCCCGATGGTGACTGAGCGTGGCTCTTTCATTATCAATGGTGCAGAACGTGTTGTCGTATCTCAATTACACCGTTCACCTGGTATTGCATTTGAAGTTGCACCACATCCAAACGGAAAATTATTACATTCATTCCGTATTATTCCTGACCGTGGTACATGGCTAGAAACTCAATTTGATAATAACGACTTACTCTACGTATATCTAGATCGTCGTCGCCGCCGCCGTAAGTTCTTAATTACAACTTTACTGCGTGCTATCGGCTACAGTGCAGACGTAGATATTTTAAATCTGTTCTATGAAATCAAAGACCTTAAGGTAACTAAGGCTCTTGATATGGAGAACGTTAGTTCTCTCGTGCTTGTTGAAGATGCAATTGATGCACAAAAAGGTGTTGTGCTAGCACGTGCATTTGAACCACTCACAAAGCAAATCGTTCGTACTTTCGAAAAACATGACATTTCATCGATTCGTGTAATTGATACAGCAATCGACGAAGGTGCAATTATCCGCGCTCTTAAGAAAGATCCAACACGTAACGAAGAAGAAGCGCTAAAAGAAATCTATAAACGCTTACGTCCAGGTGAACCACCAACAACAGCTAATGCTAAGGCATTACTGAAACGTTTATTCTTTGATCCAAAGAGATACGATTTAGGTCGTGTAGGTCGTTATAAAGTAAACCAAAAATTAGGTTTAAAGACCGAACTCGAACAACGTATTCTTGAAAGTGGAGATATTGTAGCAGCAACTAAATACTTAGTGCGCTTAAAGCGTGGCGAAGGTGTTGTTGATGATATCGATCACTTAGGAAGCCGCCGCGTTCGTACGGTAGGTGAATTACTTGCTAACCAATGCCGCGTTGGTCTCTCACGTACAGAACGTTTAGTTCGTGAACGTATGACCATGTATGATCAAAGCGTTGATTCGATCACTCCACAAAAGTTGATCAATCCAAAGGCTCTGACTACAGTTATCCGCGATTTCTTTGCTCGCAGTCAGCTTTCACAGTTCATGGATCAAATTAATCCATTGGCTGAAGTAACTCACAAGCGCCGTCTATCAGCCCTCGGGCCTGGCGGTCTTAATCGTGAGCGTGCTGGTTTCGAAGTCCGTGACGTTCATCCTTCTCACTACGGTCGTATCTGTCCGATTGAAACACCTGAAGGTCCGAACATCGGTCTTATCAATTCTCTTTCAACCTATGCTCGTGTTAATGAGTTCGGGTTTATTGAAACACCTTATCGCTTAGTTAAAGACGGTCGCGTCACTGACAAGATCGACTATTTAACAGCAGACCAAGAAGAAGCTAAGATCATCGCTCAAGCTAATGCTGAGATTGATGAAAAGGGCCACTTCGTAGGCAAAGTAACGGTTCGTCAAGATGGTGAATTCTTAGAAGTAAGTGCTGCTGAAGTTCACTATATGGACGTTTCACCAAAGCAGGTTATTTCTATCGCTGCTGGTATGATTCCGTTCCTTGAGCATGACGACGCTAACCGCGCACTCATGGGCTCAAACATGCAACGCCAAGGTGTTCCACTACTTCAAGCTGAGTCTCCTTTCGTAGGAACTGGTATTGAAGAGCGTGTTGCTCGTGACTCAAAGATCGTAGTCGTTGCTGATGAAGCAGGTGTAGTTGCATCCGTTGATGCTGTACGCATTGTCATCACTAAAGACGGTGAATTACCACGTACGATTAAGCACGATACTAAGAATCACGTTTACGTTTATGAACTGCGTAAGTTCATGCGTTCAAACGCTGGTACATGTTTTAATCAAAAGCCGATCGTAAAACGCGGTCAGAAAATTAAAGCAGGTCAAATTATCGCAGACGGTCCTTCAACAGACGGTGGCGAAATGGCCCTTGGTCGTAACGTTCTTGTCGGCTTCATGCCATGGAATGGTTACAACTTCGAAGACGCTATCTTAATTTCCGAGAAGGTTCTTAAAGAAGATATCTTCACTTCAATTCATATCCAAGAATTCGAAGTAACGGCTCGTGATACAAAGCTTGGGCCTGAAGAAATTACTCGTGATATTCCAAACGTAGGTGAAGAAGCATTAAAGAACTTAGACCATAACGGTGTTATCCGTGTTGGTGCTGAGGTAAAACCAGGCGATATCCTAGTTGGTAAAATTACTCCTAAGTCTGAAACAGAATTAGCACCTGAAGAAAAATTGCTCCGCGCAATCTTCGGTGAAAAAGCTGCTGACGTTAAAGACACCTCTCTAGTAGTACCTTCCGGTGTGGGCGGTATTATTATGGATGTGAAGGTATCTTCACGTATCGATAATCAAGCTGAGCGTTTATCGCCATCTGATCGTCGTCGTCAGACAAAACAAATTCAGGAAGATTATAAAACTCAAATGGATAAATTACGTGAAGGTCTTACAGAGGCCCTCTCTAATATCCTTCTTGGTGAAAAAATTCCGCTCGACGTTATCAACGGCGAGAATAACGAAATTATTATTCCAGCAAACCGTAAGATCACGAAGACATTACTTCGTAAACTTGCTGCTGTATCAAAGCATGTTCAAATCGATCCTTCACCGGTTCGTATTAAGATCATGGAAATCATCGGTTCGTATCAATCGAAGTTCGATGAGCTTGAATCAGATCGTGAGCGTAAGATTGGATCCGTTGAAAGCGGTGAAGGTTCAGCTGACGGTGCAATTAAACAAGTTAAAGTTTACATCGCTACAAAGCAGAAACTTGAAGTCGGTGATAAGATGGCAGGACGTCACGGTAATAAGGGTGTGGTCGCTAAGATCGTACCTGAAGAAGACATGCCGTTCTTACCAGATGGTACACCAGTAGAAATCTGCTTGAACCCTCTTGGTGTGCCTTCACGTATGAACGTAGGACAAGTTTTAGAGACGCATTTAGGTTGGGCTTGTAAAAAGCTCGGCATGAAGGTCGCTACTCCTGTGTTCGACGGAATTCCTGAAAAGCGCGTCCGTGAATACTTAAAAGAAGCAAAACTCCCAAGTTCTGGTAAGAGCGTCCTCTTGGATGGTCGTACCGGTGAGCGCATCGATCAAGAAGTCGTGGTAGGTTACATCTATATGATGAAACTAAATCACTTGGTTTCTCATAAGATCCACGCTCGTGCTGTTGGACCTTACTCACTTGTCACTCAGCAACCACTTGGTGGTAAAGCTCAGTACGGTGGTCAGCGCTTCGGAGAAATGGAAGTGTGGGCACTTGAAGCTTACGGTGCAGCACACACACTCCAAGAGCTTCTCACAGTTAAGTCCGACGACGTTCAAGGTCGTACGAAGATCTACGAATCACTCGTTAAGGGTGATAATACACTCCAGGCCGGAACGCCTGAGTCGTTCAACGTGTTAATTAAAGAAATTCAATCATTAGGATTGGATATCAAATTACAAAAAAGCGACGCACTAAACTTGGGTGCTTAATAATCACCCAAGTAACTCACGTATCATCTTTAAAAAATATTAGGGAGTCCTCACATGATTCAACCTTCCGAAACAGCAGCCACTTCCACAGCACGCGAAGAAGTTCGTACAGCTTTAGGCTTAGACGAAAACCCATTTGATTGTGTATCAATCACAGTCGCTTCACCTGAAACCATTCGTAAATGGTCAAAGGGCGAAGTTAAGAATCCTGAAACGATTAACTATCGTACATTCAAACCTGAACCAGGTGGTCTTTTCTGCCAAAAGATTTTCGGTCCAGTTCGCGATTACGAGTGTGCTTGCGGTAAGTACAAACGTATCAAGTACAAGGACGTTATTTGCGACCGTTGCGGTGTTGAAGTAACCATTGCACGTGTTCGTCGTGAACGTATGGGTCACATCGAACTCGCAGTTCCTGTAGCACATATTTGGTTCTTAAAGAGCATGCCAAGTCGTCTTGGTCTTCTCTTAGATATGACAGCACGCTCACTCGAGCGCGTCATTTATTATGAGAACTACATGGTTGTTGATGCTGGTAAAACTCCACTCGAGCCACGTTCTCTTTTAACAGACACCGAATATCGTCAAGCAATTGACGAATACGGCGAAGGTTCATTCGTCGCTAAAATGGGTGCTGAAGCTGTCCGTGATGGATTAGCTAAAATGGATCTCGCTGCTACCGTTGCTGAACTGCAAGAGCAGATGCGTGCAACGAAGTCCAAGCAGATCAAAAAGAAACTTTCGAAGCGCTTAAAAGTTATTCAAGGCTTCATTCATTCAAAATCAAAACCTGAATGGATGGTCTTAGAAGTACTTCCAGTAATTCCACCAGACTTACGTCCGCTCGTTCCACTCGAAGGTGGTCGCTTTGCTACATCTGACCTAAACGATTTATACCGTCGTGTTATCAATCGTAATAATCGTTTACGTAATTTGATGCAGTTGAAGACGCCTGACGTTATTATTCATAACGAAAAGCGCATGCTTCAAGAAGCTGTTGATGCTCTCTTTGATAATGGTCGTCATGGCCGCCCTGTTACAGGTGCAGGCAATCGTCCATTAAAGTCCCTATCTGATATGCTTAAAGGTAAGCAGGGACGTTTCCGTCAAAACTTACTCGGTAAGCGCGTCGACTATTCCGGTCGTTCCGTTATCGTTATCGGACCTGAATTAAAACTCAATCAGTGCGGTCTTCCAAAGAAGATGGCTCTAGTATTGTTTGAACCATTCATTATCCGTCGTCTTAAAGAACTTGGATTCGTACACACCGTTCGTGGTGCTCGTAAGATGATCGAAAAGAAATCCCCAGAAGTTTGGGATATTCTTGAAGAAGTTACGAAGGGACATCCTGTTCTTTTAAATCGTGCGCCTACACTTCACCGTCTTTCGATTCAGGCTTTCGAACCAGTATTAATTGAAGGTGAAGCTATTCGTATTCACCCACTCGTATGTACAGCTTACAACGCTGACTTCGACGGTGACCAAATGGCAGTACACGTACCGCTTTCTCTCGAAGCAATCATGGAGTGCAAACTTCTCATGATGGCTACGTCGAATATTTTCTCACCTTCATCAGGTAAGCCAATTTTAACACCATCCCAAGACATCGTTCTTGGTGCTTATTACTTAACTTTTGAGCCTCGTGTTAAAGTACCAAAGGGTCACCGCGTACCTTTAATGGCTAACTTGCAAGAAGTGCTTTATGCTCGTGCAGAAGGTAACCTCAAGTTCCATGATTGGGTTGATATTCCAAATCCAGATTACGGACGTGAAACAATCTTCGGTAATAAAGATAAGAAGATTCTTCGTACTTCCGTTGGACGTGTTATCTTCAATCAAATCTGGCCAGCTGATGTTGGTTTCGTAAATTTCCCATGCGCTAAAGCAAAATTGGGTGATTTGATTTTAAATACTTACAAAGTTGCTGGTAATTCAGTGACTGTTGAGACGCTTGATAAGTTAAAAGAACTCGGTTTCGCAACTGCGTTCCAAGCAGGTATCTCAATCGGTATCGACGACATGATCATACCAGAAGCGAAGAAAGATATCGTTTCTGAATCTCGCAAGAAGATCACAGAAGTTGAATCACAGTTTAATAAAGGTATTATCACCGATGGCGAACGCTACAATAAGGTCGTCGACATCTGGACAAATGCTACAGACCGTATCGCTAAAGAAGTATTTATAAAATTAGAAACAAACGAAGGTAAACCTGAAATCAATCCGGTTTACATCATGATGGATTCTGGTGCTCGTGGTAACAAGCAACAGGTTCGTCAGCTTTGCGGTGCTCGTGGTCTGATGGCTAAACCAAACGGTGAAATTATTGAACGTCCTATTCTTTCATCATTCCGTGAAGGTTTGACCGTTCTTGAGTACTTTATTTCAACCCACGGTGCACGTAAGGGTCTTGCTGATACAGCTCTAAAGACTGCTGACGCAGGTTACTTAACTCGTAAGCTTTGTGACGTCGCTATGGACGTTATCATTGGCGAAGACGATTGTGGTGCTCGTGATGGTGTATGGAAAAAGGCTATCGTTGAAGGTGACGATGAAATCGTACCACTTCGTGAACGTCTTATCGGTCGTTGCTCAAGTGACGACGTATACAACCCACTCAAGCCAACAGAACTCATTGTTGGTTCAGGTGAATTAATCACTGAAGAAATCGCTACTATCATTGATGATGTTGGTATCGAGCGCGTAAAGGTTATGTCACCATTAACTTCTAACAGTGCTATTGGCATTGATTCGAAGTCCTATGGTATCAACCCTGCGACAAATAAGATGGCTAAGGTCGGTGATTCAGTCGGTATTATTGCCGCTCAATCAATTGGTGAACCTGGAACTCAGCTCACCATGCGTACCTTCCACATCGGTGGTGTTGCTTCCGGTGGATTCAAGACTCCTGAAATTCGCGTTCGTTCAGCAGGTACAATTAAGTACCGTGGCTTACGTTTAGTAAGTACAGCTGATGGTGGTAATATCGTTCTTAATAAGACCGGTACTATCCAACTTCTTGACGATGAAGGAAAAGAATTAGAAACCTACAACATTGTAGTAGGTTCATTCTTACACGTCGCTGATGGCGCTAAGATCGCTAAGGGCGAAGTACTTGCTCAGTGGGATCCATACAATATTCCAGTTCTTTCTGAAAAGGGTGGTGTTCTTGCATTCAAGGACATGATCCCTGGTGTAACAGTAAAGCGTGAGCTCGATGAAAGTTCGGGTCGTATCGCTACCGTTGTTATCGAGCATAAAGAAGATCTAAATCCACAAGTTGAAATTCGTGATCCAGCAACAAACAAACCGCTTGCTGCTTACACAATTCCAGTTGGTGCTCAGATCGCTGTAAATGAAGGTGATACAATTTCACCTGGTGCATTGCTCGCTAAGACACCTCGTCAGGCTTCTAAGACTAAGGACATTACCGGTGGTCTTCCACGTGTTGCTGAACTGTTTGAAGCACGCCGTCCAAAGGATGCAGCTGAAATGGCTCGTATCGATGGTATCGTATCCTTCGAAGGTACAGTCCGTGGTAAACGTAAGCTTGTTGTGAAAAACGATGAGACTTCTCAAGAAGAAGAGCATTTAATTCCAGCAGGTAAACATATCATCGTACAACCTGGTGACGTAGTTACTAAGGGTCAGCACTTAACTGAAGGTGCTGCAGATCCACATGAAATCTTAGAAATTCTAGGACCATCTGCACTGTACGAATTCTTGATCGGTCAAGTTCAAGAAGTTTACCGTCTGCAAGGTGTAACCATCAACGATAAGCACATCGAAATTATTATTCGTCAAATGTTACGTAAGGTTCGCATCAGCGATCCAGGTGACAGCGAATACTTCTGGGGTGAGCAAGTTGATCGCGCTGGATTCTTGTTAGATAACAAACGTATTGAAGCAGCCGGTGGTAAACCAGCTGAAGCTGAACCAATTCTATTGGGTATCACTAAAGCGTCCCTTGAAACGGAAAGCTTTATTTCAGCAGCTTCATTCCAAGAAACCACACGTGTTCTTACCGATGCATCAACCTTAGGTAAGGTCGACATGTTAAAGGGCTTTAAGGAAAACGTTATCATGGGTCACCTAATCCCAGCAGGTACAGGTCTACCTCAGTACAAGAACTTAAAGATTAGCCTTCCATTTGGCGTAGAGGAAGTCGTCGTTGCTCCTGAAGCACCAGCTGCAGAAGTAAAACCTGCTTAATCTAAAGTTTGATTCACTCTCAAGAGCCGAAGCGTAATTGCTTCGGCTCTTTTTTGTATTGGCGTATTACCCACGGTCTATTTTAAGCATTGATCCAATTCATGATTAAAGCGCTCGTTTTTGACTTTGATGGTTTGATACTTGATACGGAATCTTCACTGATTTCCGCATACGAGGCCGTGCATCTTGAGTATGGTGTCGCGTTTGATAAGGACCGTTTTCATCGCAGTGTAGGGCATGCAGATTACTCCTTTGATCCTTGGAGTCAGTTTGATCCAGCGCTAAGCCGTAGTGATTTGGACAAAAGAAGGCGTGAAAAAAACAAGGAAATTGACCTGACTTTAAAAATTATGCCAGGGGTGGAGGATTTTCTTAACGAAGGTAAAAAACAGGGGTTAGTGATGGCAGTAGCCTCAAATTCGAGCCATAATCATGTTGAGGGGCATTTGAACCGCTTAGGTCTTATCTCTTACTTCAGCTTTGTAGCCTGTAGGGAGGATGTTAAGCAGCCAAAGCCAGAACCTGATCTTTATCGATTGGTTATCAACAACTTAGGAATAAGACCGTTTCAGGCTATTGCCTTTGAAGACTCTCATACAGGCTCAAAAGCAGCCAAAAGGGCTAAATTATGGGTAGTAGCGGTACCTAACCAATCCACTGGACACCATGATTTTTCTCATACGGACAAGGTTGTTACCTCTTTTAAGGATATCAGCCTAAATACTCTAAAAGAGCAGTTTTTGGTTAACTAGGGTTTTTAGGGTCAAATTAACCACAAAAAAGCTAATTATAGGCCCTTCAAAACAAGCGATTTTCCCTATGAAAATACAATTTTTAAGGGTTTATGCTTGTAACACCCTCATTTAATAGGGTTGACTGACCATTCCACACCATATTTCCGCGTTGGCGATTTCGGTCGCCCAACACTATCTCATTCGCAAATCGTGCCTAAACCCCACTTCTTTTGCGAGAGGATATACTTTTCGCTAGAAAGTTCTTGCCGGCTTTAGAGCGAAGCGTAGGATTTACCTCTTTTCCCGAATTTTCACACTCTTTAACACATAGCCCATGCCAACCATTAGCCAGCTCGTACGTCACGGTCGCCGTAAGGTGCGTATCAAATCAAAGTCACCCGCTTTGGATGGTAATCCTTTCCGTCGTGGTGTGTGCGTGCAGGTAATGACACGTACTCCTAAGAAGCCTAACTCAGCTATCCGTAAGGTTGCTAAAGTACGTCTCACCAATGGAAACGAAGTCATCTCCTACATCCCAGACGAAGGTCACAACCTTCAAGAGCACTCAATCGTGCTTGTTCGTGGTGGTCGTGTGAAGGATTTACCTGGTGTTCGTTACCATATCGTTCGTGGTACGCTAGACGCTACCGGTGTTGAAAAACGTCGCCGTAGCCGCTCCAAGTACGGTGTTAAACGTCCAAAAGCAGCTAAAAAATAATTTACAAGGAATCTGATCCATGTCCCGTCGTCACAGAGCAGTTAAACGTACCGTTGTTCCTGATATCCGCTACCAGAGCCCACTCGTTGCGCACTTGGTAAACGTAGTCATGCAAAAAGGTAAAAAGAATTTAGCTCAGCGTATTGTATACGGAGCATTCGAAAAGGTTTCCGAGAAACTCGAAAAGGGTGATCCAGTTAACTTACTTTTAGGTGCATTAGAAAATGCACGTCCTCGTCTTGAAGTTAAGAGCCGCCGTGTTGGTGGTGCTACTTATCAAGTACCAATAGAAATTTCATTCGAACGCCAAGAGAGCTTAGCTCTTCGCTGGCTTGTTGCTGCAGCTAGCAGCCGTAAGGGTATTCCACTTAAGGATGCTCTCGCAGCTGAAATCGTAGACGCTTACAACAACACAGGTACTGTTGTTAAGAAGAAGGAAGACACCCATAAGATGGCTCAAGCAAATCGTGCTTTTGCTCATTTCCGCTGGTAAGTAATCATTTTTATGTCTTCTCCTGCTACAACTCCCGCGATCACTGTCGTTACAGACAAATCCAAGGTTTCTAAGGTAAACGCACCTGAACGTCCTTTCCCACTCGAGTGGACACGCAATATCGGTATTGCTGCTCACATCGACGCAGGTAAGACAACGACGACTGAGCGTATTTTGTTTTACTCCGGTGCTGTTCACAAGATGGGTGAAGTGCACGAAGGTACAACTGTTACCGACTGGATGGAGCAAGAAAGAGAGCGCGGTATTACAATTACTGCAGCTGCTATTTCCTGTGCTTGGAATGCTTCCTGTGGACCATGGAAGGGCATTCAGCAACGTATCAATATTATTGATACTCCAGGACACGTAGACTTTACTGCTGAAGTAGAACGTTCACTTCGCGTACTTGACGGTGCGATTGCTGTGTTTGACGCTGTATCAGGTGTACAACCACAATCAGAAACAGTTTGGCGCCAAGCTAACAAGTACCGCGTACCACGTATCGCTTTCATTAATAAGATGGACCGCGTTGGTGCTAATTTCCACCGCGCTATCGATGATATCCGTACAAAACTAAAAGGTAATGCTCATGCATTATTCTTACCGATCGGAGCTGAAGAAAACTTCACAGGCTTGATCGATTTAGTACAGCAGGTCGCTTATATCTTCCCTTCAGATAAGGAAGATCCACTCGGTCTAAAACCAGTTACAACTGAAATTCCAGCTGAACACTTAGAAGTCACCAAGGAATACCGCGACAAGCTTATTGAAGCAGTTGCTGATTATGATGACGTTATTGCTAACAAGTTCTTGAATGGTGAAACCATTTCAACAGACGAGCTCATGCTCGCTATCCGCAAAGCTACAATTTCTCTTAACTTCTGCGGCGTAGTTCCTGGTTCTGCCTTTAAGAAAAAAGGTGTACAACGCTTACTTGACTGCGTTGTTAACTATTTACCAAGTCCAATCGACGTACCACCAATGCAAGGTCAAAACCTTGATGCTGAGCCAGTCTTAGCAGTGGTTGATGACAAAGCAAAGTTAGCTGGTCTAGCATTCAAGCTTTGGAATGATCCTTTCGTAGGTAAGCTCGTATTCTTCCGCGTATATACCGGTCAATTAAAACGCGGTATGTCACTTTACAATCCTCGTACTCGCCGCAGTGAACGTGTTTCACGTTTAGTGCTTATGCGTGCTATCGAACGTGAAGAAATTGATGTAGCATACTCTGGTGATATCTGTGCAGTGGTTGGCGTTAAGGAAGTTATCACAGGTGATACACTATGTGATGAAGATTTTGATATCCGCTTAGAACCACCATCATTCCCTGAGCCAGTTATCTCGATGTCAATCGAGCCAAACTCAAAGGCTGACCAAGAAAAGATGGGCACAGCTCTACAACGTCTCGTTGCAGAAGATCCAACTCTTCGTGTTTCAACAGATCCAGATAGCGGTCAAACCATTCTTTCAGGTATGGGTGAACTTCACTTGGATATTATTCGCGATCGTATGAAGCGCGAATTCAAGGTTGAAGCTACATCTGGTAAGCCACAAATCGCTTATCGTGAAACAGTCACTCGCGCTGCTGATGGTGAAGGTAAATTCATCCGTCAATCAGGTGGTAAAGGTCAATACGGACATGTCTGTGTTAAGATCGAACCAAATGAAAAAGGTAAGGGCGTTGAAGTTGTTAACGAAATCGTTGGTGGTGCTATTCCAAAGGAATTCATTAAGCCAGCTACCGAAGGTATTCTTGAAGGTTGCAACAACGGTACCGTTGCTGGTCACCCTGTAGTTGACGTTATCATTCGTATCGTCGACGGCTCCTTCCACGAAGTAGACTCTTCAGAACTCGCGTTCAAGATGGCTGGTATCTTCGGCTTCAAAGAAGCAATGAAGTCTGCTAACCCAATTCTTCTCGAACCTATCATGGGTGTCGAAGTAACAACTCCAGAAGAATATCAAGGTGACTTAATTGGTGATATCAATCGTCGCCGTGGTTCAGTTAGCGGTATGGAAAACAAGTCAGGTGCTTGTATCATCACAGCAGCTGTACCATTAGAAAATCTTTTCGGTTACGTGACAGACATTCGCTCACTCTCAAAGGGTCGCGCAAGTGCTTCTATCACACCTTCCCATTTCGAACAGGTACCAAACTCACTCCTCGCGAAAATCGTGGAGACATCATCCAAAGCTCCTGCTCGTAGCTAAAACAATCGTTCTTTTTACGTATGAAAGGCCAACGCATCCGCATCAAACTCCAAGGCTTCGATTATCGAGTAATCGATCAATCAGCTCAGGACATCGTCGAAACCGCAAAGCGCTCCGGTGCTCGTGTTTCCGGCCCAATTCCTCTTCCAACGCGTGTTGAAAAACTATCCGTCAATCGCTCGCCCCACGTGGACAAGAAATCGATGGAGCAGTTTGAAACTCGCACGCACAAACGTCTTATCGACATCATTGAGCCAACCGCTCAAACCGTTGATGAGCTCAAAAAACTAAACCTTCCTTCTGGCGTAGATATCACTATCAACGTTTGAAAAATAAACCAATAGTCCAAAGTTAGTAGTAGCACCCACTGCCCGCTAAAACGGGTAGCACCAAGTGCCTCTAATGTAGGTCAAAAACGGAATAAATTTTCCACCTACCGCTTAGCCATGATAAATTCAATACTCGGTAAAAAAATCGGAATGACACAGGTCTATGACGCTCAAAACGTCTTAGTACCGGTCACCGTAATCGAAGCAGGACCATGCTCTGTGGTCCAAGTAAAAACGACTTCGACAAAAGACGGCTATAACGCTGTACAGCTTGGATTCGATGTTCAAAAGAACAAGAATTCCTCTAAAGCTGAGCAAAATCACGCTAAGGCAGCTGGCTTAAGCCAAGCTCCTCGTGTTCTTGGTGAAGTTCGCTTACCAAGTACGCCTACAGCTAAAATTGGTGATGTTATCACCGTAGCTATTTTCGCAGAAGGTCAATTAGTTGACGTTTCTGGTATCACCAAAGGTAAAAACTTCCAAGGTGTTGTTCGCCGCTTCCGCGTAGGTGGTGGTCCAGCAGCCCACGGTTCGATGTTCCATCGCCGCATTGGTTCTATTGGTATGCGTCAAACTCCAGGTCGTACTTGGAAGAATCAACGCATGCCTGGTCACATGGGTAGAGATGCCCGTACCATGCAAAATCTTAAAGTGGTGAAGATCATCGCTGATAAGAATTTGATTCTTATTAAAGGCGCCATCCCAGGTGCAAACGGGGACGACGTAGTCGTTCGTACTGCAATCAAGGGTCAGCCTAAAACGGCTTAATCCTGATTAACCCTTAGCCCTTTATAAAGCCAATGAAACTCAAGATTTTTAGCCCGGATGGTACAACTAGCCGTGAGCAAGAGTTCAAAAACATTCCAACCTTTGAAGGCGATCGTGGTCTTCAAGCTGTGAAGGAAGTTATCGTAGCAACTCAAGCTAACCGCCGTCAGGGAACTCACTCAACAAAGACCCGTGGCGAAGTTCGCGGTGGTGGTAAAAAGCCATGGAATCAAAAAGGTTCCGGTCGCGCTCGTGCTGGTTCAAGCCGTTCACCTCTCTGGGGTGGTGGTGGTGTAGTATTCGGACCAAAGCCACGTGATTACTCAAAGAAGATTAACTCAAAGGTTCGCGCACTCGCATTTAGCCGTGCTCTCTTTGACCGCGCTTCTTCTGGTGATATCGCGCTTATTGAAGCATTTAAGGTAGCGACTCCTAAGACAAAGCTTGTGGATCAAGTAGTCGGACGTATCGCTCCCAAAGGTAAAGTACTCTTAGTTGATGCTCCTTTCGCAGCAGACACACGTCGCGCAGCTGGTAACATCGACCGTGTCACTATGCTTGAAGCAGCAAACTTAAGCACAGTTGATCTCGCTCAGTACAAGATGATCATCGTAAGCAGCAAAGCATTTGATGCTATTCTCGCTCGCGTAAACGGAGGTAAGAACTAATGAATGCCGGTAAAGTACTCAAGTCGGTTTTTTTAACCGAAAAATCTAATAAGCAATCTGCTGAATTAGGTCAGTACACCTTCGAGGTTGCGATCGATTCAAACAAGCACGCAATTGCTCAAGCAGTTGAACAGACTTTCAAAGTGAAAGTCCGCCGCGTAAATACACAAAATTACGTTGGTAAGAACAAACGTGGTCGTAATGGACTTCCAAGTACGACTTCTGATTACAAGAAGGCGATCGTCACACTAAAAGCAGGAGACAAGATCGAACTCGTCTAACACTAAAATTCGCCACTTAAGCTTAAAAACTTAAACGGGCGAAACGAAAAACAACATGGCTATTAAATCTTTCCGTCCTCTCACACCTGCGGGTCGCTTCACTTCCTTAAATCATAGGGAAGGTATTTCAAAAAAGCGTCCAGAACGCAGCCTGCTCGAGTCACATTCAAAGTCCGGTGGTCGTAACGTCTACGGACGTGTTACTTCACGTCACCGCGGCGGTGGTCACAAGCGTCTTTATCGTATCATTGATTTCAAACGTGATATCATCGATATGCCAGCACGCGTACAAGCTATTGAATACGATCCAAATCGTACTTCAAACATCGCATTAGTTGCTTATGCAAGCGGCGAAAAACGCTACATCTTAGCTCCTGAAGGCTTAAATGTTGGCGATACAATCGTTGCAGCAAACACAGCAACTACCAATGACTTTAAAGTTGGTAACAATTTCCCTCTTTCGCTTATTCCACCATCAACACGTATTCACGCTGTTGAATTACTTCCAGGACGTGGCGCACAAATCGCTCGCACTGCAGGTGTTTCACTCGAACTCGTTGGTGTAGAAAATGGAAAAGCACAAGTGAAGATGCCTTCCGGCGAACTTCGCTATGTAAATCCACAATGCCGTGCAACTATCGGCTTCGTTGGTAACGGTGATCATAACAAACAATCATTGGGTAAAGCAGGTCGTAACCGTTGGCTCGGTAAACGTCCTCAAACCCGTGGTATGGCCATGAACCCAGTCGACCATCCAAACGGTGGTGGTCAAGGTAAGTCAAAGGGTGGTGGTGGTCGTCAACAACTCGTGTCTCCATGGGGTCAGCTCGCTAAGGGCTTCCCAACACGTCGCCGCTCCAAGACAACAAACAACCTCATCATTATGCATCACAACGGCCGTAAGCCTCGTGGTGGTAAATAAACCTTTAGAACTATTTTTTAACCATGGCACGCTCCATCAAGAAAGGTTTCTTCGTTGATTATCACCTTCTCGAAAAAATCGAGAAGCAAGTGAAGTCTGGCGGTAAGAAACCAATCCAAACTTGGTCACGTCGTTCAACGATTACTCCCGATTTTATCGGTCATTCGTTCAACGTCCATAACGGTAAAGCTTTCGTGGCAGTGTATGTCACAGAAAATATGGTAGGCCACAAACTAGGCGAATTCGCCCCAACGCGCGTCTTCAAGGCACACGGTGGTATGACTCGTAAGGAGGTCTAATCCTAACTAACATGGATATACAAGCACTCACACGTTATGTTCGCATGTCACCTAAGAAGGTGCGCGAAGTAGCACGCACAATTCAGGGCCGTTCGGCTCCTGAGGCAGCTAACTATTTGGATCTCGTTCCACGTAAGTCAGCACGCCTTCTCGCGAAGACGCTTCGCAGCGCAATCGCTAACGCTGAAAATAATAACAACCTCTCTGCTGATTCACTCACCGTGAAGAGCGCAGTTGTTGAAAACGGACCTGTGCTAAAGCGCTTTAAAGCCGGAGCTAAAGGCTCTGCAAAGCCTCGCACAAAGAAAATGTCACACCTACGCATCGTCTTAACTGACGGTGTTAACTCCTGATCTACTACCATGGGCCAAAAGACTAATCCCATCGGATTCCGCCTTGCAGTTCGCCGCAACTGGCAATCCCGCTGGTTCGCAACGAAAAAAGATTTCCCTAAGCTTCTTCTTGAGGATCAATTGATCCGCACGATGCTTATGGATAAGCTTAAACAAGCATCCGTTCCACGTATTTTCATCGAGCGCGCATCTAACCGCGTACGTGTAAAAATTTACACAGCTCGTCCTGGTATCGTCATTGGACGTAAAGGACAAGAAGTTGAAAACATCAAGACCCAGCTCTCAAAGCTAACTGGTCGCGAAATTTTACTCGATATTCAAGAAGTAAAGAAACCTGAAATCGAAGCTCAGCTAGTAGCTGAAAACGTAGCTCTACAACTCGAGCGCCGTATTGCTTTCCGTCGTGCTATGAAGAAGGCCGTTGAATTGGCTATGTCTTTAGGCGCAGATGGTATCAGGATCCAATGTTCAGGCCGTCTTGGTGGTGCAGATATTGCTCGCCGTGAATGGCAACGTAAGGGTCGTGTACCACTCCACACACTACGTGAAAATATCGATTACGGATTTTCAGAAGCGCAAACTGTTTACGGAAAAATCGGCGTAAAATGCTGGATCTGTAAAAAAGACGCTGAACCTGCTTCATAAGGGATACGACCATGGCACTCTCACCCGCACGTACAAAATATCGTAAATCACAGAAGGGTTCCCGCGCCGGGAATGCTAAGCGTGGCAACACATTAGCTTTCGGCGAATTCGGCCTTCAGTCGCTCTCTCGTGGACCAATGACAGGTCAACAAATTGAGGCGGCACGTGTTACCATCTCCCGTCACCTCAAGCGTAAAGGTAAATTGTGGATCAGGGTTTTCCCTCACAAGCCAGTTACCAAAAAGCCCGCTGAAGTGCGTATGGGTCAAGGTAAAGGACCTGTTGAATTCTATGTAGCTGTTATTAAACCAGGCGCAGTTCTTTTCGAACTCGCAGGTGTACCAGCAACTATTGCTAAAGAAGCATTCCGTCTTGCTGACGCAAAGCTTCCATTCCGCTGCCGTTTCATCACTCGTGAAGGCGCGCTCGCTTAATCGTTAAAAAATTTATATACTTCACTCACATGACTGCTAAAGAAATCCGCGACCTTTCAGCCGATGAAATCGGCACCAAGCTCCGCGAGACCAGCGAACAACTTCTTAACCTCCGTCTGCGCAAGCAAACTGGTCAAGTTGAGAAGACTCACGAACTGCGTAATCTTCGTAAAACTATAGCGCGCCTAAACACCGTGCTTACGCAAAAGCAACGTGTGGCTAAAGTCGCCGCTAAATAATTACTACCATGTCATCCACAACTCCTGGAAAACGCAGTTCGCGTAAGACTATTGTAGGTTTCGTAACCAGCCGCTCTGGTGATAAATCTATCAAGGTTACCATTCCTTATAAGATCCCACATCCTCAGTATCACAAGGTGATCAATCGTAAAACCGTTGTGCACGTTCACGACGAGAAGAACGAAACTAAGATTGGTGATCGTGTTGAGATCATGGAAACACGTCCACTCAGCCGCTTAAAGCGCTGGCGTGTAGTATCCATTATTGAACGCGCTAAGGGTTCAAATGTAGAAGCAATATCTGAAGCAGATGTTGCAGCACTTGTTCCTACCAAGAAAACTTCCGCTAACTCATCGGCCACAAAGGCCTAATTTATAACAAAACTTTAAACTCTTAGGAGGCCAACCATGATTCAACTGCGCTCTATACTTGACGTCGCCGATAACACCGGCGCTCGCAAGGCTGCCATGATTAGCCGTAAAGGCCAAAATACTTTTACCGCTTTTGTTGGTGATATCGTAACAGTGCATATCAAAGAAAGCACTACCGATGCTACCGTTAAAAAAGGTGAAGTAGCAAAAGCTGTTGTTGTTCGCACAAAGCAAGCAGTACGCCGTGCAGACGGTAGCTACTTACGCTTCGACAGTAACGCTATTGTTATCATCGGTGCAGATGGTAATCCTAAAGGTACCCGTATCTTCGGACCTGTTGCTCGTGAATTACGTGCAAAGAACTTCATGAAGATCATTTCCCTTGCTCCGGAGGTTCTCTAACATGCAAAAGTCTCACATCAAACGTGGTGATTTAGTCACTGTAATCGCAGGCTCTCACAAGGGCAAAGAGGGTAAAGTCCTCGAAGTAATCGCATCAACAAGTCGCGCACGTGTTGAAGGCGTTGCGATGGTTAAACGTCACACAAAGAAAACTCAAGAAACACCTCAGGGCTCAATCGTTGAGCGCGAAGGCACAATTCATTCTTCCAATCTCAAGCTCAAAACGCGTCACGACGCTAGCGCTGCTGCAAAGCAAGCTGCTTCCGCCAAAGCCTGATGCGCTGAGCCTGTAATAACATGAGCTATACACCCGTACTAAAAAAAGCCTATCACGAGCTAGTTATCAAAGAGCTTGTAAAAACTCGTGGCTATAAAAACCCACACCAGGTTCCTAAGATTGTTAAAATCAATCTAAACACAGGAATCGGTGCAGAAGCTGACAAGAACCAGATCGCTGACATTCAGCGTGATCTTTCAGCAATCGCTGGCCAAAAGGCTGTTCTTTCTCGTACAAAAAAGGCGATTTCGAACTTCAAATTAAAAGAAAACCAAGTCGTTGGCTGTCACGTAACATTACGCGGCACTCAAATGTGGGAATTCTTATATCGCTTAATCGCTGTAGCACTTCCAACCATTCGTGACTTCCGTGGTGTTTCACCAAAGTTCGATGGTCAAGGTAACTACAACTTAGGTGTTACCGATTTTACAATCTTCCCAGAAATCACCGTTGAAAACGTTAAGAAGACTATGGGTCTAGACGTAACAATCGTGACTTCAGCAGAGACTGATGAAGAAGGCCGTGAGCTCTTACGCTTACTCGGTATGCCATTCCGTCGTCCTGAATCCGCTTCAAGCCCAAAACCAAACGCAGCTTAATGCGATACTAACATGCCGAAGACATCAGCTATTGAACGTAACAAAAAGCGCGTAAAACTTGTTGAAAAACATGCTAAAGCTCGTGCTGAGCTTAAAGCTATCATCAAGAATCCAGCGACAACTGACGAAGAATTCTTTTTAGCTCAAAAGAAGCTACAAAAGATTCCACGTAACGCACTTCCAGTGCGTATCCGTAATCGTTGCTCCATGAGCGGTCGTCCACGCGCATTTATCGGTAAATACGGTATTTCTCGTATTCAATTCCGTGAACTCGCACTTCATGGAAAAATTCCAGGCGTAACAAAATCATCTTGGTAAAAATTTAGCTACACGGGGGTCGGATATGACCCGCGCGGCACTTAAACTACTACTACATCCATGACAGATCCTATTTCCGACTTCCTCACACGTCTTCGCAATGCTAGTAAAGCAAAGCAAGATGTGTGCGTTGCTCCACACTCAAAAATGAAAGAGAGCATCGCTCTCATTCTCAAAGCTGAAGGTTATGTCAGCGATGTAACGAGTGGTGTTGATGCTAACGGTCACAAAACTCTCATCACAAAGATGAAATACGTTGGTGATGCTCCATCGATTACCGGTATTGACCGCGTATCGACTCCAGGTCGCCGTCTGTATTATAGCTACACCGAAATTCCCCGCGTCCTTAACGGACTCGGTATCGCAATTCTATCGACCTCAAAAGGTCTGTTGAAAGATGCGGACTGCCGTCGCCACAAGGCCGGTGGAGAGATCATTTGTAATGTTTGGTAATACGTACCTACTATGAGCCGTATCGGAAAACAACCCGTTCAAATTCCTGACAAGGTTAAAGTAGACATCAAAGATACTTTAGTCCGCGTTGAAGGTCCAAAGGGCAAAGTTGAAAAAACTTTTGCACCGGTCGTTAAGATCGTAATCGAGGACAAAAAAGTTCTCGTTACTCCTACCGAAGAAACACGCTTCTCAAGAGCTATGTTCGGAACCGCTCGTTCGGTTATCGCTGGCATGGTTAAGGGCGTAACAGATGGCTATTTAAAAGAGCTCGAAATTCAAGGCGTTGGTTTCAAAGCCAACTTGAAGGGCAAGCAACTTGATTTAGCTCTTGGTTATTCTCATCCAATTTTGATGGATATCCCAGAGGGTATCAAAATCACAGTTACAGACGGAACTAAGGTTAAAGTTGAAGGCTGCGATAAGCAGTTAGTAGGCGCCGTCACAGCAGAAATACGCAGCTACTACCCACCAGAGCCTTACAAGGGCAAGGGTGTACGTATTGTTGGCGAGCGTGTTCGTCGCAAGGAAGGCAAGACCGTCGCTTAACGCATACTACTATGAACACTGTCCGCAAAGCTACACTTCTACAGAAACGCCGTTGGAGAATTCGCAAGAAAGTCAATGGCACAGCTGCTCGTCCTCGTTTGAGCGTCAAGTTCAGCACGAAGCACATCTATGCCCAAGCGATCAACGACGACGCTGGTACAACACTCTTGTTCCTCTCAAGTCTCGATCCAGAGCTACGCAAGTCGAAGCTCAAAGCGAACTTGGATGGAGCTCGCAAACTCGCAGGTGCTTTTGCAGCCAAAGCAAAAGCAGCTGGTATCGCCTCGGTCGTATTCGATCGCAGTGGCGCTCTTTATCACGGCAAGGTCAAAGCATTCGCCGACGCAGCTCGCGAAGGTGGCCTCTTATTCTAACTGACTCCTACGCATGAGCACTGATACAGTTTCTACAGCTGACGCAACTACGCCAGCAAATCCAAATGGTGGTGAAAATCGCCGCGAACGTCGTGATTCTTCACGTCGTGAACCACGTCGTGATCGCCGTCCTGAAGCAAATGCTGAAGACGGTCCAGCGATGCTTGAGAAGGTTGTTTTCGTTAACCGCTGTGCTAAGGTCGTTAAAGGTGGTCGTCGCTTCAGCTTCGCAGCCCTCGTGGTTATTGGCGATATGAAGGGCAACATCGGAATCGGCTACGGAAAAGCGAACGAAGTTCCTGACGCAATCAAGAAGAGCACCGAAAACGCCAAGAAGAATATGGTCAACGTAAAGCTCAAGGGTGATACAATTCCCCATGACGTACTTGGTCAATATGACGGCGGTAAGGTACTCTTAAAGCCAGCTTCAACTGGTACAGGTCTTATTGCAGGTGGTGGCGTACGTGCTGTTCTTGAAGCAGCAGGTGTTAAGAACGTCCTCACTAAATCAATGGGCTCGAGTAATCACATCGCTGTTGTTCACGCAACGGTTGATGCACTAACGCAGCTGCGCCTTGCATCAGATTACACCTCATTACATAGCTAATTTTAAAGCATCCTTAACTTAAGGATGCTTCTTCATTTTATAACATTTAAATCCGAGTCTTAGTTTCTACCTTGAAACTAAGGCGACCAAACTAAAGGAAAACATATGAAACTCCACGAATTAAAGAACGTTGAAGGTGCAGTGCACCGTAAAAAGCGCGTAGGTTGCGGCGAAGGCAGCGGCCACGGAAAAACATCCGGACGCGGTGGCAAAGGCCAAACAGCTCGTTCAGGCGGTAGTATCCGTCCTGGATTTGAAGGTGGTCAGATGCCTCTCTATCGTAAACTTCCACATCGTGGTTTTAACCAATTCAATTTCCGTACTGAAATTTCAGTCGTGAATTTGGTCGATCTCGAAGCGCTCGATAAATCAATCAAAGACGTAGATCTCGAAGTATTGGTAAAAGCAGGATTTGTACGTGCAGGTGAAACTGCAGTAAAGATTCTTGGTAATGGTGAAATTACGCGTGCTTTAAATGTTAAAGCAGCTCGTTTCTCAGAATCAGCAAAAGCTAAAATCGAAAAAGCAGGCGGCACAGCCGTTGTTGCTTAACCCCTATATAAACCGTGTTCTCTGCATTCACAAACAGCTTGAAAATACCTGAGCTACGCTCACGTATTTTTTATACACTCGCACTTCTGTTTGTTGCTCGTGTTGGTGCGCATATTCCACTTCCAGGTCTAGATATGACCCCCGTTCAAAACTTCTTCGCGAAGCAAAACGGTAGTGGTGTTGGAGGCCAGCTCTTAGGTCTCTACAATATGTTCACTGGTGGAGCACTTACTCGTGGTGCTGTCTGCGCGTTAGGTATCATGCCTTACATTAGTGCATCGATTATCTTCCAGTTAATGTCGGCAGTTATTCCATCCTTAAGTCGTTTAGCACAAGAGGGTGATGTAGGTCGTCAAAAACTCACGCAGTACACACGTTACGCCACTGTATTTATCTGTATTATCCAAGGTGCTCTATTAATTTTAGCCCTTGAAACACATCCTGGTAGTTTAATTCCAGGGTATGATGTTAATACATACGGTCCGATCGTTGTAGTAAGTAAGATTAGCTTCTTACTCACCAGTGTTGTTTATATGACTGCTGGTACCATGTTACTTATGTGGCTTGGTGAGCAAATCACTCAGCGCGGTATTGGTAACGGAGTATCACTCTTAATTACGGTTGGTATCGTAGCTCAGTTCCCAGGCGCTATTCGCGCTGCATGGTCTATGTTCTTCCGTCCCGTTGGTACAGGTCCAAACTTAGGACTACCCATGTTAGTTTTAATGGTTCTCTTATTCGTTATCGTAACGATGGGAATTATTATGGTCGTACAAGGCCAACGTAAGATTCCAGTTCAATACGCAAAGCGTGTTGTAGGTAACAAAGTTATGGGCGGCCAAAGTTCATTCTTACCGCTCAAAGTAAATTATTCAGGTGTTATGCCTGTTATTTTTGCTTCCGCTATTTTGATGTTCCCAGCTCAGATTCTTTCTCAGCTAGGTGCTTACCTAAACTTAAAGTTCATGCTCGATTTCTCGCAGAACTTAATGCGCGGTCATTGGACATATTACACCTTCTATTCGATACTTATTCTCTTCTTCAGCTATTTCTGGGTTTCAGTAATGTTTAAACCAGTTCAAATCGCTGATGATTTAAAGAAGTACGGTGGTTATGTTCCAGGCGTACGTCCAGGTGAACCAACCGCAAAGTTCTTAGACTTTATCATGACACGGTTAACACTAGCCGGTGCGATCTTCTTAACAATCATCGCTGTCATCCCTGACATTCTTTATTGGCACTTCCAAGTAAGCTATCAAATCGCTTACTTCTTCGGTGGTACAGGTATGTTAATCACCGTTGGTGTTATTTTGGACACCATGCGCCAAATCGAAACCTTCTTGCTCCAACGTCACTATGATGGATTCCTACGCAAAGGCCGTTTACGGTCCCGTAGCGATAACCCTCAGCAAGCTATGCTAGGTGACGCAATGGCACTAGATTCCGTAATGAAGCTAGTCTGGCCACTTTTGGGCATGTTAACCCTCGGTTTGGCTATCGCAGCCTACCGTGCGTTTGTTAAATAAGTTCTTTACTCCGATGGCCCCAAATGCCATCTTAGATCTCTTTTCTCGGTTCTGTGCCTCCGCCAGAACCAAGATCATAGTACTCGGTACTTTAGATGCTAGTCTTCTACAGGATCGAGCCAGTTCTTTGCACATCGAGCACGTCTCTCTCACACATATTTTAAGTCGAGAGATTTCGCGCCAATCTCATCGTAAAGATGAGACTCATGAAATGATCGCCCTCGCAGCTATGCGTCGGTGGTACTTCGCGCGCAAACCTGATGCGGGTTTTCTTTTAACAGAATTCCCGGCTACGCTGCTCCAAGCTCAAGTGATGGATGAATGGCTAGAGACCCGAAACGAAACCCTAGATGGGGTGGTTGTTTTACCGGGAGCTTCTCAGACGCTAATCAACCATTATCACATGCAGGGGATCTTAGATCCTCATCTCGTATGATTCCAATTAAAGATAACCAAGGAATTCAACGCATGCGAGAAGCATGTGCCGTTGCTGCAACCGTACTTGAAACACTCAAGCCACTGGTTAAGCCCGGAATCACTACGCAAGATTTGGAGGAAGTAGGCCGCGACACAATACGTCGCCTAGGCGCTAAAAGCGCTTGTTATGGTTATCAATTAGGTTCGCGAAGATATCCCGCTCATACCTGTATTTCAGTGAACGAAGAAGTCGTTCATGGAATTCCTTCGCTTAAGCGTGTGCTTAAAGAAGGCGATGTTGTTTCTCTAGATGTTGTTGTAGAATACAACGGCTATGTAGGAGACAATGCGTTCACCGTCGCTATTCCTCCGGTAAAACCACAAGTACAAAAATTACTTACGGTCAGTCGCGAGGCTCTTGATTTAGGTATCCAACAAGCAGTTGTTGGAAATCATATCGGAGATATTGCTTCTGCAATTCAACGTCATGTTGAGAAACATGGTTTTGGTGTAGTACGCGATTTAGTCGGCCATGGGGTAGGCGTCAAAATGCATGAGGAGCCTGAAGTTCCAAACTTTGGTCGTCCCGGTAGTGGTCCAAAAATCAAACCCGGAATGACCTTTGCGATAGAACCTATGGTTAATTTAGGAACCTATAAAACTAAATGCCTCTCAGATGGTTGGACAATCGTCACTGGTGACGGTTTACCCTCTGCCCATTTTGAACATACCGTGCTCACCACGCTTCATGGACCAGAGATCTTAACGATCCCTCGTTCACTTTAAATTTTTTGTCAGTCCACTTTTCAACTAACTCATAACTCACGAATAACACATGCCACGTCTCCTCGGTGTAGAAATTCCCGCGAAGAAGAAAGTCGCGTACTCCCTCCGTTATATTTACGGAATTGGTCCTGCATATGCAGATCAAATCGTAAAAGAAGCGTCTTTAGATCCCGATATGCGGGCTCAAGATCTTACGGAAGAACAACTCAATAAGATTCTTAACATCATCACTGAACACAAGTGGGTTGTTGAAGGTGATCTTCGCCGTGAAATCGCTGCTAACTTAAAGCGCCTTCAGGCAATTAACTGCTACCGCGGTGTTCGTCATCGTCGTAGCCTCCCTGTACGCGGTCAGCGTACAAGCACCAATGCACGTACTCGTAAGGGTCCGCGTAAGACTGTCGGTGTTACAAAAGCAAAAGAATAATATTTAGCCATGGCTGAAGATAAATCAGAAAAATCAACGGAGAAGAACGTGCCAGCGAAGGCTGCCAAAGAAGGCAAGCCAGCAAAAGCACCGAAGGCTGCAAAAGCTACTGCTCCAAAAGCAGACAAAGCTGACAAAGCTCCTGCTGACGCAGGAGTAGAAGTAGCAGCTGAAGCAGCTCCTGCAAAGCCAGTCGAGTTAATCGGCGGTGTTGCAAAGCAACCAACGGCTGAAGATCTCCTGAAAGAAGAGCTTGGTACTATTAAGGTCCGTAAGGCCAAAGGTTCCAAGAACGTCACTTCAGGTATCGTTAACGTTCTTGCATCTTTTAATAACACAATCGTTTCGATCACAGACCAAAAGGGTCAAGTTATTGCTTGGTCCAGTGCTGGTAAGTGTAACTTCCGTGGTTCACGTAAGTCCACAGCTTATGCTGCTCAAGTGATCGCTCAAGACGCTGCTCGCAATGCGATGTCACACGGCTTGAAGGATGTTGTTATCCGTGTTTCCGGACCTGGCCTCGGCCGTGATAGTGCTGTCCGTGCTCTACAGGCAATTGGCCTAGAGATTCTATCAATTATAGACGTAACACCCGTTCCTCATAACGGTTGCAAACCTCGCAAGCGTCGCCGCGTATAATCTCACGGCTTCGTTTCCTAGAATCGAAGCAAGAATTCAAAAATTTAATAACTTACTCACATGGCCCGTTATACAGGACCCAAAACCCGCATCAGTCGACGCTTCGCCCAGTTCATTATTGGTTCTGGCAAAGCTCTCGAACGCCGTAATTTTCCACCAGGCGTGCATGGCCCAAAGAGCCGCCGCAAGTTCACCGAATATGCGGTGGGCTTAAATGAGAAGCAAAAGCTTCGTTACACCTATGGCCTCTTAGAGCGCCAATTCCGTCGTACTTTCGAAATCGCAAAGAAAGAACGTGGTATTACAGGTGAACGTTTCTTACAACTTCTTGAAACACGTTTAGACAGCGTTGTTTATCTTTTAGGTGTTTCAAAGACACGCGCTTCTGCTCGTCAATTTGTTAACCATGGTCACATCCGCGTTAATGGACACAAAGTAGATATTCCAAGCTACAGTGTTCAACCAGGCGATGTAATCGAAGTTAAGAATGCACCAGCTTCACGTCAGCTTGCTACACGCAATCTAGAAGAAAATCGTATCAGGAACGTTCCTGGTTGGCTTTCATTAGATGCCGAAAACTTTAAAGCAACTGCAGTTCGTCTCCCCACACGTGAGGAGATGGATCAAAACATCAACGAACAATTAATCGTTGAATTCTACAGCCGCTTCTAAGCTGTTTCTATCTTATCAAACGTTTTAATTCTTAATCTCACCGTTAGCTTTTTTTACTGCCATGTCCAAACGCCTCGGAAAGTTCGAACTTCCTAATAAGCTCACTAAGGTTGAAGAAGGTGCTACGTCAACCTACACCAAGTTCATCGCTGAACCCTTTGAAGCGGGTTACGGCCACACGATCGGTAATTCACTACGCCGCGTCCTTTTAAGTTCACTCGAAGGTGCTGCAATTTCTTCAATTAAAATTGAAGGAGTTAATCATGAATTCCAAAGCATCGAAGGCGTCGTAGAAGACGTTACCGATATCGTTCTAAACTTAAAGAAAGTCCTTATCGTTTCAAAGAAGCGTGAGTCAATCACACTTCTAATCCGTGCTAACAAAGCAGGAGCTGTTACAGCTGCAGATATTCAAGCAGATGCTAACATTGAGATCGTAAATCCTGATCAAGTAATCTGCACATTGGATACAAAACGTTCCTTTGAAGCAGAGATCGAGATCAAGACTGGTCGCGGTTATTATCCAAGCGAACAAAACAAGAAAGAAGAACAATCAATCGGCGTAATTCCAATTGATTCTCTTTTCTCACCAGTTCGTTTAGTAAAATACTCCGTTGAAAATACACGTGTTGGTCAAATTACCGACTACGATAAGCTTATTCTCGAAGTTTGGACTGATGGTCGCATCACTCCAGATGAAGCCCTTAAGCAATCATCCTCTATCTTAAAGCACCACTTAGACGTATTTGATCGCGTCAGCGAAGAAAATTACGAATTCGAAAATCAACAAAGCGAAGTCAGCGAAGAGCAAAACAAGCTCCGTAAGCTGCTCAATATGTCGGTTAACGAAATCGAATTATCCGTACGTGCTGCTAACTGCTTGAACAATGCAAACATCACGACTGTTGGTGAACTTGCAATGAAGACAGAGCAAGAAATGTTAAAGTACCGTAATTTCGGTAAGAAGTCCTTGAATGAAATCAAAGAAAAGCTCGAAGCTTTAGGTCTATCCTTAGGCATGAAGTTCGACGAGCGTTTACTTGATACCAAGAAAGAGGGCTAAAATAACTTTTCAAATCTCGCGCCGTCTGGATTGCCCAAACGCTGCAACCTAGATTGCCGATCGGGATTTGATCCTAAAAATAAACTAAACTATGCGTCACAAAAAACACCACGCTTCATTAGGCGTGACCGTCGAGCATCGCCGCGCGATGCTTTCAAACTTATCTGCCTCATTGATTACTCATGGCAGGATTCAAACGACACTTGCGAAAGCACGTGCGCTTCGTCCTTTCATTGAAAAAGTAATTACAAAGGCTAAACAAGCAGCTGCAAAATCAGTTAAAGCAGATGCTATTCACTTACGTCGTCTTGCTTTACAAGATGTACGTGATGAATCTGCTGTTACACTTCTTTTTAACGAGAAGTATAAAGAATTCGAAAAACGTTCCGGTGGATACACCCGTATCTACAAATTAGGCGCACGCCGCGTAAGCGATGCAGCTGAAATGGCGATTATCGAATTTGTTAAGGCAGATGATCCAGGCTACAAAAAGAGCAAGGGTCGTAAGGCATCCAAGCCAAAGCAAGCCGCAGCAGCTCCTGCTGAAGCAGCTGAGGCACCAGCAGAAGCCAAAAGCTAACTGGTTGCTTAACCAAGCGTAATTTTAGATCATAAAAAGCGTCGAATTAAATACTCGGCGCTTTTTTATTTAATACTATTATTCATATCATGGTTGAGCTAAGAACAGCTGGTTTACTGTATTGCCTTATCGTTGGGGCAATATTTGTAGGGCTGTGGCTCTATTATGACCGAAGAGAGCGTGTGAGATATAAAGCTGAGGCAAGGAAGGGGACCTTTCACTGTATTCGGTGCGACAACCTATATTCCAGTAACAACCTCTCAGGTTCCGTAGCTTGTCCAAAATGTGGACATTCGAATGCGCGGTTGCGCTTTTAATTAACCTAAGTCATATACATGTAACTAAGCGTACGGCATAAATCATTTGATTTTATGCCCCACACCTATCTGAATTTTATATGGCCCAGACGATTGCTGTTTTAGATTTCGGTTCTCAGTACACACAGATCATTGCTCGACGTGTTCGGGAGTGTCAGGTGTATTCTAAAATATATCCATACAACACGTCTGCGAAAACGCTCCGTGAAGAAGGGGTGATTGGAATTATTTTATCAGGAGGTCCAAGTTCGGTTTTTGCGAAAAACGCACCGATGCCAGATAAGGCAATTTTTGAATTAGGTGTTCCTGTGTTAGGTATTTGCTACGGACTGCAGTTAATGGGTCGTTTACTTGATGGTAAGGTATCTCGCAGCGATCACCGTGAATATGGTAAGGGTGTACTAAGTATTAAAAAGCCAGGACGCCTCTTTGCTAAACTACCTAAAAAATTAACGGTATGGAATTCACATGGTGACCGTGTGATTAAACTTCCTAAGGGTTTTACAGCAATTGGTAGAACAGAAAATTCTGAGTACGCCGTTATTGAAGACGCTAAACGTAATTTTTACGGAATACAGTTTCACCCAGAAGTGTTTCACTCAGAACGTGGTGTTGATGTATTAAAAAACTTTCTCGTTGGAGTATGTGGTGCGAAGCAGGATTGGAGTATGCGTGATTTTATTGCGCATGCGATTAGTGAAATTCGCGCTAAAGTAGGAAAGTCGCGGGTAATCTTAGGATTATCTGGTGGCGTTGATTCCTCTGTAGCTGCTGCTCTAATCCACCGTGCTATTGGCAAACAACTCACCTGCGTATTTGTAGATAACGGATTGCTTCGTAAGGGTGAGCGTGAAGCTGTAGAAAAACTATACGGTAAACATTTTAAAATCGATTTACGTGTCGTAGATGCTTCAAAGCTTTTCCTAAAGAAGCTCGATAACGTCAGCGATCCTGAAGCGAAACGTAAAATTATTGGTAGAACATTCGTTGAAGTGTTTGAAAAAAGTCTAAAGTCGATTGGACATGCAGACTTTTTAGCACAAGGAACGTTATATCCAGACGTAATTGAGAGTGTTGCGATCGGTAACAACCCTGCAGCGCTTATTAAATCTCACCATAACGTTGGTGGTTTACCAGAGCGCATGAAGTTAAAGTTACTTGAGCCACTACGTGAACTCTTTAAAGACGAAGTACGTAATGTAGGTACTGCATTAGGTCTTCCAAAGGAAGTTGTATGGCGTCAGCCATTCCCTGGCCCTGGTCTTGGTGTTCGCGTAATGGGTGCTCTATCTGCAGATAAGTTAGAGATTTTACGTAATGCTGATTATATTCTGCAGGAAGAAATGATGTCGTCAGGTTATTACTGGAAAGTCTGGCAATCGTTTTGCGTATTCTTACCCGTTAAGTCTGTTGGCGTTGTGGGTGATGAACGCAATTACTCCTATGTCATTTCTCTACGTATCGTAGATAGTATTGATGCAATGACTGCTGACTGGACGAAATTACCGTACGAGCTCATTCAAAAGATTTCTAGTCGTATAACGAATGAAGTTAGAGGTGTATCACGGGTTGTTATGGACGTAAGTTCTAAGCCACCTGCAACTATTGAGTGGGAATAATAATTTATGGCATCGTATTCTAAAGCGGTATTATCGAGTGGATTTCGTTATTTAAGTCACAAGGCGAAATATTTCGACCAAGCTCTTGCTGAGTTTTGTCAGGGCTCTGATGTGCCTAAAGCGATAAGTGATACCGTAACAAGTATCCTTGCTGATGTGCGTAAGCATGGGGATAAAGCTGTTTTCAAATATGCAAAAAAATTTGATGGGGCAGTGCTAACACAAAAGTCGATTCGTGTTCCATTAAGTGAGCTAAAGGCCGCTTCTAAAAAGCTTTCAAAAGAGGATATGCGTGCTTTAAAAGCAGCGCATGCTTCTATTTTGTCGTTTAACAAAAACGGACTTCCTAAAGATTGGATTTTAAAGAATAAGGACGGCGCCTGGGCAGGTGAAAAATTTGATCCACTCAATCGTGTTGGACTTTATATTCCGGGTGGCGAAGTGCCGTTAGTTTCAACCGTGCTTATGACTGCTGTTTTAGCACATATAGCAGGCTGTCCTGAAATCGTTGCATTTACACCTGCTAAAAAAGGCGGAGAAATCGCTCCTGGTATCTTAGCAGCCCTTCACTTAGCTGGTGTGAGCGAAGTGTACCGCTTTGGTGGTGTACAAGCAGTTGCTGCCATGGCGTATGGCACGGAATCAATTAGACCTGTTGATAAAATATTTGGTCCAGGAAACGCCTATGTGTGTGAAGCAAAACGCCAAGTATTTGGAACAGTTGGGGTTGATTCACTTCCTGGTCCTAGTGAAGTAATGGTCATTGCAGATGAAAAAGCACCAAGTGCTTGGGTTGCCGCAGACTTACTTGCTCAGGCAGAACACGGTTCAGGACGTGAAAAAATATTTCTCGTTTCCACATCTCTGGATGTTTTAGGAAAAGTAGCTTTTGAAGTAATGGAGCAAGTCTCTAATCTTACTCGCTCAGAAAAAGTACTACGCGTACTTAATGATGGTTTTATTTGTATTCATGTAGCGAATGAAGCTGAAGCTGCTGCAGTAGCTAACTATGTAGCGCCAGAGCATTTAGAATTAATGGTAAAACCTGATTCAGCTATTTACCTAACAGGTGCTATAACAACAGCGGGTGCAATTATGCTAGGTAATGATACACCTACGGTATTAGGCGATTTTGTTGGCGGTCCAAGCCATGTGCTACCTACTGCACGAGCAGGTCGTTATTTTGGAGGATTACGGGTAACTGATTTCTTACGTCGTACAAGTTTACTTAAATACGATCAAAAGAGTTTACGCCGAGCTGCCCCAACGGTAGCTGCATTTGCACGCATGGAAAAATTAGATGCACACGGAAATTCTGCTTTGATACGACTCAAGTAATTAATCTAGGTATGTCTGTCCTTGGTAAATTAACTGCTAAACCGCTACTGCATATTTCTGCGCTAAAAGCGTATACGCCTGGAATTCAACCAACGGATAAGGGATGGATTAAGTTAAATACGAACGAACTACCTTATCCTCCAAGCCCTAAGGTTGCACAGGCAATCATTCAGGAAGTTGGAAATGATGGGAGTTCCTTAAGATTATATCCTAATCCAACCAGTGCTCCACTGCGTAAAGCGGTCGCGCAGTTGCATGCAGTTACTGAAGAGCAGGTCTGTATTGGGAATGGATCAGATGATATTTTAAATCTGATCATCCGCTGTTTTTCAGGAGATAACGCAGATACTGGAATTACGTTTCCTAGTTATTCACTGTATCCTGTGCTTGTTGGTATCCAAGACGGTGTAACTATTTCTATTTCTTTCGACCGCAGTATGAAGCTACCGGTAGACAAAATTGCTGCTTCGTCTGCGAGTGTTTTCTTTCTTACTTCTCCTAATGCACCAACCGGTGTTGCTTTTTCTAATGAGCAGATTGAGGAAGTATTAAAATGTTATTCGGGGTTACTAGTAGTAGATGAAGCGTATGCTCCTTTTGCGAAACACGATGCAACATCGCTTCTAAGTAAGTATCCAAATCTTCTGATCGTAAGAACTTTATCTAAGGCTTATGCCCTAGCAGGTATTCGCGTAGGCTATTGTTTAGCTAACCCCGAAGTGATTGGTTGGCTAGATCGTGTCAGGGATAGTTATAACGTTAACCGTTTATCGCAAGCTGGTGCTTTAGCTGCTTTATCGGATCCATCCTACTATACAGGCGTGGTGAATAAAGTTAAGGCTACTCGGGATAATCAGTTTAATTTACTCACCAATAAGAGAGGCTGGTTTACCTATCCGTCTGAAGCGAATTTTCTATTCACAGAGCCTAAAAACGCCCTTTCTCAGACGGGGCCAGAGGTCGCTAAATCGGCTTATGACTTCTTAGTTTCTAAGAAAATCCTAGTTAGACTCTTTGCTAGCCATGCCTTGACCGCATCCTTCTTAAGGATCAGTATCGGTACCGATGCCGAAATGGCAGTTTTAAACGAAACACTCGACGCATGGCTAAAAGAAAAGTCAGTACAAAACGCGTAAAAGCGAATACTAGTCGCAAGGCTTCAATCGCTCGTCGCACTGCAGAGACAAATATATCCCTTTCACTTTCCATTGATGGTCAAGGAAAGTCGGCTATTGATACTGGAGTTCCCTTTTTTGATCACATGCTGACTTTATTTGCTAAGCATGGTTTGTTTGATCTGACCGTGAAGGCAAAAGGTGATGTTGACGTAGATTATCACCACACCGTTGAAGATGTTGGTCTTGTATTAGGCGCAGCATTCAAGCAAGCACTTGGTGATAAATTAGGAATTAAACGCTACGGCTTTTTTATTCTTCCTATGGATGAATCGCTAGCGCGTATCGCTATTGATATCGGGAATCGTCCGCTTCTTGTTTATAACGTAGAAGCGCCAACCATGTTTGTGCGCGATTTTAATTTAATTTTAGTCAAAGAATTTTGCCGTGCATTCACAAATGCACTTGGGGCAAATTTACATGTTCAGCTTGTTTACGGAGAAGAACCGCATCACATCGCTGAGGCTATTTTTAAATGTCTCGCGCGTGCACTTGATATGGCGACTCAAATTGATTCACGTGCCAAGGGATCCTTACCAAGCACTAAAGGTGAATTGTGAGGCCTATGTCAGATTCGGTGACTATCGCGGTTATTGATACCGGCATCTGTAATTTAGGAAGTGTTACCAAGGCATTAGAGGCTGTTGGGGCTACGGTGCTTGTTGCTCAAACGCCTAGCCAGGTAAACTCTCATGTCCAAGGAATTGTACTTCCAGGGGTAGGAGCCCTGAATGCCTGCGTCAGTTCTCTTAAGCAAAGTCGTTTAGAAGACACCGTTAAGGGGTGGATTAGAGAAAATAAACCCTTTTTAGGGGTGTGTTTAGGCATGCAGGCCCTTTTTGAACATTCCGAGGAGGGTAATGTTACCGGATTAGGGGTTTTTCCGGGAAAAGTGGTCAAATTTCAACGTCCCGCTACGATTAAAATACCCCATATGGGCTGGAATACCCTAAGCCTAAATCAGAAGGATTCTCCTCTGATGAAAGGCTTAAATGAGGGTGATTCCTTCTACTTTGTGCATAGTTTTCACTGTGTCCCACAAGATGAGGCCTTAATTTTAGCTGAATGCGACTATGGTGGTCGTTTTACCGCTGCAATAGGCCGTGGAAACGTCTTCGCTACCCAATTTCACCCTGAAAAAAGTCAGACAAAGGGCCTGACTCTCTATAAAAATTTCGTAAGCTTATCCTCAATAAATCGATAAAAGTTTGCGAGTGGCCCGAAATTCGCTTGGTTCATTAGTAAGTTATTATGGCACATACAGCCTCCCTGAAAATTGATGATAAAGAATTCCCCCTTTCCGTAATGGTCGGAACTGAAGGGGAAAAGGCAATCGACGTCCGAAAGCTTCGGGCCGATTCTGGCTACCTATGTTATGACCAGGGGTATGGTAATACAGGCTCATGTGAAAGTGCCCTGACATACTTAGACGGTGATGCTGGTATCTTGCGTTACCGTGGCTATCCTATCGAGCAGCTAGCCCTACACAGTAATTTTATTGAGACAGCGTATTTAGTTATTTACGGCGAATTACCAAATGCAGAAAAACGAAAAGAGTTTGGTTTAAATCTTCGCCAACATGCTGCGATTGAAACGCAGATGCAAAAAATATTCGAAGGCTATCCAAAGGATGCTCCTCCGATGGCAATGCTTGCCTCGATTTTTGCTTCGCTCGCTGCTCATTATCCTTATTTAGCTACGAACGATTTTTCAAAAGATTTAGCCTCGTTTGATTTAGCAACAGCGATGGCGATGTCTAAGATTCGCACGATTGGCGCAATGCTTTACCGTTACATGAACGGTAAGCCATATATTGCTCCAAAGCAGGATCTGCCTTTCTGCGAAAATTTCTTACACATGATGTTCTCGGAAGCACATCAGGATTACATTGCGTTACCTGAAGTTTCGAGAGCTCTGAATCTTTTACTTCTGCTTCATGCTGATCATGAACAGAACTGCTCTACAGCTACGGTGCGTATGGTAGGATCAAGCTCTGCAAATCTATTTACGTCGATTTCTGCAGGTATTGGTGCTTTATCAGGCCCTCTACATGGCGGCGCTAATGTCGCTGTCATGCAAATGCTTCAAAACATTCATGATGACGGTGATGATGGCTCACGTTTTATTGCTGCAGCAAAATCAGGCACTAAGAGCAATCGCTTGATGGGCTTTGGACACGCCGTATACAGAAACTTTGATCCTCGTGCTAAAATTATTGGACAGGCCTGCGAAGACCTCCTCAAGAAATTAGGCGTAAATGATCCGCTGCTGGATATCGCAAAACGCTTAAATGAAGCAGCGCTAAAGGATGATTACTTTATTTCACGTAAATTATATCCAAACGTAGATTTCTATAGTGGCATTATCATGCGCGCATTAGGAATTCCGGTAAATATGTTTACTGTGATATTCGCAATAGGTCGCACTCCTGGTTGGATTGCTAACTGGCGTGAAGTAGCTGCAAATCCAAAGGGTCGTATCTACCGTCCAAGGCAGATTTATGTCGGCCCTATGATTCGTGACTACGTGCCGATGGAAAAGCGTTCGTGATACTCCTTGGCGTAAATATAGATCACTGCGCCACACTAAGGCAGGCGCGCTACAAGGGAGTTTCACTTGTAGATCCTATCGTTGAACCTGATGTTGTTGCTCTATCGCTTTTAGCTGAGAAGGCAGGAGCAGATGGTATCACGGTTCATCTACGAGAGGACCGTAGGCATATACAAGATGGTGATGTCATAGCATTAAAATCTAAGATTAAGACACGTCTTAATCTTGAGATGGCCTGCACCCAGGCAATGATCGATTTCGCACTGAAATTAAAACCAAACTCCGTGTGTGTGGTTCCTGAAAGTAGACAGGAAATTACAACCGAAGGAGGGCTTGATGTGGTTGGAGGTAGAGAACGAGTTAAGTCCTGCATTGATGCGATGAATCTAGCAGGAATAAAAACCAGTCTTTTTATTGATCCAGAGCCTGAGCAGATAAAATTAGCCGCAGAGTTGAATGCACCATGGATCGAGTTGCATACCGGTGCATATGCAAATGCTTACTATACGGCTAAACGCAGTGTTGAATTCCAGAGGTTAGTGAGTGCAGCAAAGTTAGCTCACTCGCTAGGACTCATTGTAAATGCAGGTCACGGAATTAATTACACCAACATCACGGAAGTAAAAACGATTCCGCATGTGCATGAGCTTAATATTGGTCATAGTATCATAGCGCGTAGTTTAAGCTATGGTATTTCAGAAGCGGTGAGTGAAATGAAACGACTCATGCAGCCATGAATATATCGCTTCCTCCAGGCGGAGTAATGATTAGTTTAGGTTGTGATGTGATTGAAATAGCCCGAGTTAAAGGGGTAGTGCAAAGACAAGGGGAGCGCTTTTTAGACCGAGTATTTACTGCTGAAGAAAAAGCTTATTGCTTGGCTAAAGCTAATCCTGAACTGCATTTGGCGGCACGCTTTGCTGCAAAAGAAGCAATATCGAAATGTTTTACTACGGGAATTGGTGCTGAATTTGGTTGGAAATCGGCTTCTATTACACACGGAGAGCGGAGTGAACCGATCGTCGTTCTCGATGAAAAAGGCCGCCTTTTATTACTAGCAGTAGGTGCTAGCCGTGTCATGGTAAGTTTATCGCATACAGAGACCGTTGCGATGGCAGTTGCAGCGTTGGTTAAATAAGCTTTAGAATAGCCATTAAAGGCCAAGCTGTATGGAAGAAGACGATATATCTGATTATTCTGACGTAGTTAAAAAGACACCGTCTAAAACGCCGTCATGGGTGATGCTTGGTTTTGTAATAGGAGTTTTATCCGTACTCGCCTTTAACGAGGGCAAGAAACAGATAGAGAAAAGTAAACCTCAAGCCGTTGAAGCTAAGCCAATTCTAGAGAAGACGATCGTTATGGCTCCACGCATGACAGTCATCGAAGCTGTGTTTGATCAGTGGTCAGATAACGCTGTTTGGGATAAGAATAAAACAGAAGTCGCTTTATGGAATTCTGAATTAAGATCTTTTTCAGATTGTTTTGAGGTTATTCGTACTCCTGATGGGTATTACTATAAGTCAATACCTCATCTTACTCGGCCTCTTTTAACGCACGGAGTTAAAGCTGGATCTCCATTACAGTTTACTGAAACGGAAGATCAACGTGCTTCTTGGCTTCGAGAGAAAACAGAAGAGGATTGGAGTGTAATTAAATCAACGATTCACTCCACACTTAATAGTTCAGTGAAACCATAACTTAAGTTATGATCCATTTCAGTGATCCCATTTTAACCTGTAAGGAAGCGGTGGCTTTTGAAGAAGCCTATTTTGGTGGAGATTTAAAAAAAACATGGGAAGCAATTAAGCAAGTGGGTTCAGGTATTGGATACGCTGTACTCAAAGATTATCTCGAGTGCGGAAATTTATACTCAGTTACGCATGTCCTTACTCTTGTAGGTAAAGGACATAACGGAGCTGATGCGCTTATCGCTGCATCAATTTTGGCGAGGGAAATTCCAAGTGTAAAAATCGATGTAGTCTTTGTTTTTGGGGAACGCTCGCTAAAGCCGCTTGCTCGTAAAGCATGGGTTCAGTTACAGCAGACAAATCAGGTTAATGTGAGTAGCTGTGAGGAAAAAAATTTAAAACATGCGTACTCGGTAGTATTAGATGGTGTTTTTGGGGCTTCGTTTAGAGGTGCTATACCAGATGAAGTTCTTAAACTATTTCAAAAGGTTGATGCCTTAAAAATAGATCTAAGGGCCGCAGTTGATTTGCCTAGCGGGCTAAATCTGGCAGGTGCATTCAAAGCAGATTTTACCTATGCTACTGGTTGCGTAAAAACAGAACTCCTGGGTTGTGTAAATGCAGGTCGAATTAGGTATATTGATTTAGCTTTTTTTAATGCTTGTGAAGTTGTTGGACAAGGAACCCAACGAGTTCTCAAGAAACAAATCCTATCACCACTTACATCCCTGAGACCTTCTCATTCGGATAAGCGAACGTATGGTCATCTGTTTATTGTGGGTGGTTCAATGCGCTATCCAGGTGCTGTATTAATGGCTGTAAAAAGTGCATTAAGAAGCGGGGTGGGACTTGTGACTGCTTTTATACCTGAGCCACTTGTGCCATCTTATGCAGCCGCTGCTCCCGAAGCTATGTGGGTAGGTATGCCTGTAGATAAAAAGACAGGTGGAATGACTAAATTAGGTTTTGGTAAGATAAAATCACTTTGGAATAATGCTACTTCCCTTGTCGTAGGTCCAGGCATGGGTAGTAGCGAAGAAACACTAAAGCTCCTTAAAGAAATTTTTAAATCAGTTAAGGTCCCTTGTGTGATTGATGCGGATGCGCTTCAAAAATCACTTATCGAATTACTCTCTACGCCTACAATACTTACACCTCACTACGGTGAATTTAACCGGATTGCTGGCAGAAATGAATTAAGGGACCTTTCTTCTAAAAGTGGAGCAACCGTGATTTTAAAAGGCCCTTACACACGCATTATGAGTCTTGATGGTAATACTTACGTGAGTACGTATGGCGGTCCTGTGTTAGCGCGAGGTGGAAGTGGTGATATGCTTGCAGGACTAGTCGGTGGAATAGTCGCACAATTTCCAAACGACTTAACATTAGCTGCAGCACAAGCAGTTGTGCTACACGGCGTGGCATCTGACTTACTCGCTCAGACAGTGGGACAGACAGCTATCCAGATTACAGAGCTAGCTAATTACTATTCTAAAGCACTACGCAGCGTAAACTCAGTTTAATCTGTTTCGCCGGAATCTTTAGGTTTAATACCGCGCAATTCTTTGAGCAGTGTTTTGATAGTAGAAATCTGCTTTGCTGAGAGTTGTCTGATTTTGAGCTGTTTCTGCCATTCCAGTAAGGCAGCTTTCATCTGAGCTACTTTCTCTGGCTGTTCTTTTGCTAGATTATGGTGCTCTCCGATATCTGTTCTGATGTTGTAGAGTTCATCTTTATCTTCATAGAGATAACGAACGAGCTTCATATCTCCATCAAGCATGGCTGCCATTGCTGTGTTGCCAGTGCCAAGTTTTGCGTCATCAAAGTACCAGAAAAGAGGCTTACTGCGCGGGACATTATTTCCTTTAAGTACAGGTAGGAAACTTTCTCCATCGAGATGCTGCTTTGGCATTAAAGGCAAACCAGCCATATCAAGGAAAGTAGGGAAGAAGTCTGTTCCTACAACGGCACGATCTGTTGTAGAACCTGCAGGAATTACATTTGGCCAGTATACTGTCAGAGGTACACGCATTCCTCCTTCGTATAGCCAACCTTTACCTGTACGCAGTGGCTTGTTTGAAGTAGCGACTTTGCGATTACCTAATAAATCAAATGTCGATAAACCTCCGTTATCTGAAGTTAAGACAATAATGGTATTTTTATCGTAGCCTAATTCAGTAAGTGTGTTGCGTATACGCATGACGCTTTGATCAACACTGCGAATCATAGCAGCATAAACGGGGAGGTTTTGTTTTAATTTAACTTTTCCTGTGTAGTCATTTTCGTAATCAGGACCGGTGTCTTTTGGCATAAGACTTAATTTATGCTCAAAATATTTTATATCATCAGCTTTAGCTTCAAGTGGTTCATGTACTTGATAGTGCGAAAGGTACAGGAAGAAGGGTTTATCAGAATTTGCCTGCTTATGATTTTTTAGCATGGTGATCGCTTCATCCGTTAAGCGATCAGCGATGTATTCCCCTTTGTGTCCTTGTTCTAAACCATAGGGTGTTACGTTGTGTTGTTCTCTACGTGCTGTTTGTACTTCTCTATCATCACGGGTGTAAGGCCAGAAATGAGAGGCTAGGGCTCCAAGAGAGCATCCTGCCTTATTGATATCAAAACCGCGATTTTGCGGCCAATATTCTTTTGTTAATCCTAAATGCCATTTGCCTACATAGTAGGTACGATATCCATTTTCTTGGAACGCATTACCAATTGTTTTCTGATCTAGAGCTAGACCATTTGCTCCTTCTAATTCGGGTCGGTTATGATTTCTACCTGTAACAATTGAAGTGCGTGATTGAACACAGCGAGGAGCTGCTTCGTAGGCCCGACTAAAGGTCATACCTTCGGAGGCTAATTTATCAATATTAGGCGTTTCGTAGAACGTGCTTCCCATGTAGGAGAAGTCTTTCCATCCAAGGTCGTCGATTAGAATAAATACGATATTTTGTTTTACAGGGCTTTGTGTGGTAGATTGTGCGCTTACCAAGTTGCCAAGCAAAGAGAGGATAAGTGCTGCAAAAGTAACGCGAGATAGTTTCATACGATTTAAACGATTAGTATACCTAGCTTTAATGAGCTATTTAGGCCTAAAGCGAGAAGCTAATTAGCTCTAGCTAGTACAAAATACCGATACGTGAGTTATCTCAAGGGTGTTGTGCTTAGGTGTATAAGTGATAGGTTTAGAACATAGCGTTTATCATACTCTTTATTCCGTTTACCCCTTATGAAGTTATTTAACACCTGCGTTTTATTTTTATCGCTTGGACTAGTAGGTTTCTCAGCCGAAAAACAGCCTAATATTCTATTCTTCGTCGTAGATGATTTACGACCAGAGTTAGGTTGTTTTGGGAAAGACTATATTAAAAGTCCAAATATTGATGGCCTTTCTAAGACGGGAATCACCTTTGAAAGAGCATACTGTCAGCAAGCAGTGTGTTCGCCTACACGATCGAGTGTAATGACAGGAACTCGTCCTGATACCACAAAGGTGTATGATTTAGTTACCCACTTTAGAAAAGCACTTCCTAATGTTGTAACACTTGGACAGCAATTTAAGCAGCACGGTTACTTTGTTCAAGGCATGGGTAAGATATATCACGGTGGATATGACGATCCACAAACATGGTCTACTCCTTGGTTTACTCCTAAAGCACCGCCTTATGCGCTAAAAGAGAATATGGCTCTCAATCAACGTCAGTTTGAGGGTGAGCCTGATGATGCAATTGCTCCTAAAAAACCAAAAGAGGCGAGTGAAGGCGGAAAGTTTAATACCAGAGGTCCCGCTTTCGAAGGAGTTGATGTACCTGATGATTATTATCAAGACGGTAAGGTTGCGAATTTAGCTGTTAAAACATTAGATAAACTTAGCAAAAATAATCAGCCCTTTTTCTTAGCTGTTGGCTTTATTAAGCCTCACTTGCCATTTGTAGCACCAAAAAAATATTGGGATTTATATGATCCTAAAACGATTCAGTTAGCTCCAAATAAGTTTAGGCCAGTTGATGCTCCTGATTATGCTATTTTACCAGGTACAGAAATGCGTGCTTATTACGGAATCCCTAAGGGATCTATTCCAGATGATTTAGCACGTCAGTTGAAACATGGCTATTATGCCGCAGTAAGTTATACAGATGCACAGGTAGGTAAGGTGCTTGCCGAGCTTGATCGTCTAGGACTGCGTGAGAATACGATTATTGTGTTATGGGGTGATCATGGATGGAAACTGGGTGAACACGATGCATGGTGTAAGCATAGTGACTGTGAAAATGATACAAACGGTCCGTTGATTGTTGCAGCCCCTGGTTTAAAAACAGCCGGTGCTCATACCAAGTCTTTGGTTGAATATGTAGATATCTATCCAACCTTATGTGACTTAGCAGGACTACCTCTTCCTAAGCATTTAGAAGGTGTAAGTTTTAAACCTCTGATGGAAAATCCAACTCAAACTTGGAAATCAGCAGCATTTAGTCAGTACCCACGTGCAAATGCAGGAAATCCTCTGATGGGATACTCGATGAGAACAGATCGGTATCGCTTCACTGTATGGGTAAGTGAAAAGGATCACTCAAAAGTGGATGCAGTAGAGTTATATGATCATGAGACCGATCCTCAGGAAAATTACAACGTAGCTAAGAAAGTAGAAAACAAAGCGCTCGTGGATCAGCTTATGCACCAATGGCAAGCAGGATGGAAGGGTGCGTTACCTCCAACGGCGTCTCGCTAAGGTTGGGTGTTTCCTTCTATTTTAGGGTTAGACCTTAGCTAGTAAATATACGAAGCTTAGAAGGCGTTGAATTTATGCCTAATGCTTCATTTCTTTCATCAATCAAGAGCACGCCACTATTAGCGTGGGTGCTCCTTGCTGGGGCATTAATTTTAAATCAGCCCTGTTATGCTCAATTTGATGAATATCAAAATTCTAAATGGAGTGTAAGAAATTGGCAGCTGGATGATGGATTACCAGATAACCGTATTACAGGATTAGCCCAAACGGAAAACGGTTATTTATGGATTGCGACTCGGGGAGGATTATCTCGTTTCAATGGAACTGAATTTGAGTCGATTCCGCTTAAATATGAATTAGGCACCGTATTTAACGGTTACACTTCGATGATTGCAGATGGGAAAAATGCTAGCCAGCTATGGCTAAGCACATTCCGTGAAACGATCATCAAGCTCAGTAAGACTGAGTTTAAAGTATACACGCGAAGTGATGGGGTCCCCGGTGGAACATTAATGGGAGTAGCGAGTGACAAATATAATGATAACTATTTTTTAATTAGTAATCATTTATACACATTAAAGAATGATCATGTTATTAGACTCAATCTAGAGAAGGAATACAAAGATCTTTCGGTAAACGCGTTGTTAATAGATGAGAATGGAGTGAGTTGGTGTTCAATTGGTGAGCATGTTGGTACACTTATACGCGGAGTTTTTAATTCAAAATTTAAACTCACTGATTCACGTATTGTTATTTGCAGAGCTAAAGAGGGAGGCTTTTGGATTACCTCAGGCAAAGTTCTTTTTAGATATTTAAACAATAAAGAACCTACTTTAGTGAGTAATTTAGATACGGATGTCTTACCGACCTGTATTATGGAAGACAGTCTAGGAGCCTTATGGATGGGAACGCATGCACAAGGTATATATAGGTATTATCGTGGCACTATAGAAAATGTTTCTACATCTCAGCAGGCAATTAAATGTATGCTTGAGGATCATGAAGGTAATATTTGGGTCGGTACCACAAGTAGTGGATTAAATAGGCTTCAAATTAAGACTTTAGAATTTGTAGGTCGTAAGTCAGGAATGCCTTTTGAGTCTGCAGTTTCTGTATGTGTTGATACACATAATACAACGTGGGTTGTTAGTGGAACGGGCCAGATATTTAATAATGCCGATACGAGTTGGAAAGAAACGCCATTTATAAAAAAATTAGGAATTTTGGCTCCAAGTTGTATTGTAAGTGACCTCTCAGGAAATTTATGGATTGGTACCCGCGGACAAGGCTTAAAACAGATTCAATTAGATTCACAAACGACAAAGACTTGGAATAAGACAAATGGGTTGTTTGGTAATACAATAAGAGCTATCTGCACTGCAAGTGATGATTCAATTTGGTTTTCAACGGATGAACCGGCATACTTAAATCATATCAGCCAAGGGAAGCTTACGGTATATAAAACGCCTCCAGGAATTAGAAACATACGATCAATCGCAGAGACAGCAGATCATGTTATATATTTTGGAACTTCTGAGGGTCGTATCTTTACTTTACGCAACAATGCGGTTGAAGTGCAAAGTTCGATCGAGGAAGTGTCTTCTAGATCAATACGCTGTCTCGCTGCATCAGCAGATGGAAGTTTATGGATTGGATTTTCGGAAGCAGGTATTGCGTGGTTTAAAAATGGACAAGTTAAATTTCTAACAACAAAAGACGGTTTAATAGATAATTCGATATGGCAATTAGCGGCGGATAAAAAAAATAATCTTTGGGTAGCTAGTCCGCATGGTATCACTCGTTTATCTATAGATGAGGTGGAAGCTGTGTTGCGAAGAGAGGCTTCACAATTACATCCATATATATTTGGAAGTCAGGATGGTCTTAGAGGATTTCAGGCTCAGTATGGTACATCGCCAACTGTGTGTGTTGATAATAATGGCAACGTATATTTTTCAACGAGTACAGGACTCGTGGTAGCGCATCCAGATCGTATTAACAGTAATCCAAGCGTGCCTTCAGTTGTTATAGAATCTTTGACGCTAGATGATCGGCTACTAAAGATTAACAGTGATTTTAAAATAAATAGCTTTGATAATTCGAACGCAGGCATGCATCTATTGCACGGCGTTCAGCATATTGATGTTCCTTCAAGTTATAATAAACTATTTATTACGTTCAGCGCGCTTCAATACGCTGCTGCTGAGAAGATTAGGTACCGCTATCGTATTGATGGTATTGATTCTGACTGGAATGAATTAGGATTACAGAAAAGTGTCCTTTTACCTCAGTTAGGGCCTGGCGATTATGTTGTAAGAGTTTCTGCGAGTAATGAGATCGGTGTTTGGAATACTAATACAGCTTCCCTTCAAATATCGGTAGGTCGTTTCTTTTGGCAAACATTATGGTTTGAGGCAGTTGCTGTATTACTCTTTACAGGAATCGTTATCGGAATCGTTCGTTTTGTTTCGTTTAGAAGACTAAAAAAAGAATTATTTATAGCAGAACAGAAATCAGCACTCTTAAGTGAGAGAGCTAGAATCGCACGAGACATCCATGATGATGTGGGGGGTAGTTTGTCTCAGATAAAATTAATTAGTGAAATTGCACAGCAGTATAAATCTGGCTCTGAGTATACGGATGAGAGTCTTAAGCAAATTACTACTACCGCAACAGACATGCTTAAGTCCTTAGATGAAATCGTTTGGGCTATTAATCCTAAAAACGATAATTTACCTAATCTTATAAGTTACTTAGGACAGTACTGTGTTGAAAAATTAAGAAACGGGGCAATTAGGTGTAATCTCAATTTACCTGATCATCCTTCAGAAATAGCTTTTAGCTCTGAGGTTAGGCATAATCTGTTTCTCGTCGTTAAAGAGGTTATTACAAATATCCTTAAGCACGCCTCAGCAACGGTCGTTAAAGTTACTATATCAACACAGGACAATCAGCTACTTATCAGCATTGAGGATAACGGGAAGGGATTTGAGCTTATAAGTAAATCAACTGCAGGTGATGGTATTAGTAATATGGCACAAAGAATACAAGTAATTGGTGGTCAATTTCTTATAGAATCTAAACCTGATAAAGGTACCCAAGTAAATATAAAGGTACCTGTGAATTTGTAGGCTGAGTAGTACCTTCATACGATGGCTAAATAGTGCTATTATGTTACATTAGGTAACGATAGTCCTTTCCCCGCACTAACCCCTTGCATGAGCATCACTGTATCTATTGTAGAAGACAATAAAGGCACGCGTGAGCAATTGATAAAATTGTTTAACAATGCTCCTGCGATGCGTTGTGTTAATGCCTATTCTAACGGAGAAGATGCAATAATAGGAATTGGCAAAGATGCTCCAGATGTAGCGTTGGTTGATATTAATTTGCCTAGAATGAGTGGCATTGAAGTTGTGTCGGCGATAAAGCAAAAATGTCCATCGATGCAGGTGCTCATGCTGACAACGTATGAGGAAACCGAAATGATCTTTGATTCCTTACGTTCAGGTGCGAATGGCTATTTACTTAAAAACATGTCAGCTGCTGAACTCGTACAAGCTGTTCAAGATGTCAGGGCGGGTGGAGCACCTATGTCGATGCAAATTGCCCGTAAGGTTGTTGCGCATTTTCACCACATGAGGACTGCTTCAAGTGAAATGCGTGAACTCTCTCCAAGAGAAAATGAGATATTAAAATTATTAGCAGAAGGATTCTTGTATAAAGAGATAGCTGAGAAATTAAATATCACAATGAGTACCGTTAGAACTCACATACACTCGGTCTACGAAAAATTGCACGTTCAAACACGCACTGAAGCCGTAGTGAAATATTTAGGTAGATAAAACACAAGTAGTACCACAAAGAACATTATTTTACATTTAATTTAATATTATGAAAACCAACACCCCAAAACACTGGTATCGCTTACAGATCCATACCGTGAAGCAGATATCTAATTCGTTAATACGAATGAGAGCAGTGCTCTTAATCGCAGGACTTCTTGCTCCTGTGGTCACAAATGCTCAAGTAGCAAATGCGGTTGTTTCAAAAGAAGCGGCTGCATCTTCTGCTGGTGAAGTAGTTACACTTAATCCATTTCAAGTTACTGAAGATTCTGACAAGAGCTATGGTGCATTGAATTCTAACTCGATGACACAGTTTAATACGCAGTTACAAAATCTGCCTATTACAGCTGATATCTTTACTGATGCATTTATGAAAGATGTTGGTGAGACCACATCAGTTGAAGCAATGATTCAGAACTATTCAGCAGGTGCAGGTATTGCGACAACGACGCCAGGAAAAACGGCGACAACAAATCCAATGACTAATGCACAAAATGCTGGTAACTCTATTAGTCTTAGAGGTCTTTCTTCCACCGTTATGCGCCGTGATACATTCATGTCGATTGCGGGTTCAAATGGAGCGACATCTAATTTTGATATAGAGCGTGTTGAAGTAATCAATGGCCCACAGTCTTTACTTTATGGTACAGGTGGTTCTGGTGGTGTTGTAAACTTGGTTTCAAAGCAGGCTCGCTTTAATCAAGTTCCTACTGGATCACTAGATTACAAATTTGATCAATATGGAGCTAAATTAGGACAATTTGATTATAGTGTTGGCGGTAAAATTCTTGGCATACGCTTAGCAGTACTTGATCAACAAGTAGCAGGTTTTGAACAATACTTGGGTGGACCTATGAAAGCAGAATATCTGCAAATAGCCTTACATCCTGTCGATAATACGGTGATCCGTATAACAGGTGAAAAGCTTTTATTTACCCGTATTGATAATATGTCCAGTCAGACAGTTACTGCACTCAGTACGTCAAATGACGCTCGTAATGGTAATACACTGCACTACTTGCTTGCTACAAACCAAATGGCTTCTGCTGCAAATGGTGCGGCAAGTGGTATGGGATTAATTGGTAATGGTTTTATCAATTGGAGCAATGTAGATGCTTTAGATGGTAGATGGGGTGTAGAAAGTTTTAATCACTCTTGGGTAACTGCAGTAGCGCAGTCTAAATGGAGTGATATGGTATCAACTGAGTTTGATGCAGGATATGATAACTTGCTCGATCCACGTATGAATGCATCGAATTTTTCAAGTATACTAGCCCCTAATGTTACTTCAAATCCAACGGGTACATGGGCGCTTGCTTCTACAGGTAAAGCTCCTGCGCAAAATCAAAATTATGCAGTAAGATCTAAATCGTTTCGTGCTTCGATACTGCTTACTAATGAATTAGGTAATTTTGCAAAATCACAGACTCTCATTGGCGCCGACTTTAATAGGTCTTTAAGCGCTAAGATTTCATACTCCTACTTTCAAACAGACAGTAATTATGGATTGATAGTAAACCCTGCGACGGCAGCAACAAATGCTGGCCGCACGATTATTCCAAGCGTTTATATACCTATCGGTAATGGACCAATTAGATATCCACTATGGGGACCTTTCGCTCCTTTTGTTAATTATAATGGAGCTAATTATAGTCTGCAGATTAATAACCAAATTAATCCTAATTTAATTTCACCAGCTAATCCACTCGGTGTAACTACTGTTGGTGGACAGAACTATTCGTTACTCACAACAATTAATAAAGGATATTACTTTATTAATGATACTAGTTGGCTGGATAACAAACTTCACACCTTAGTTGGTGCGCGTTTGATGAACAACTTTACTACGTTATTAACGGAAGTAGCTGCGCCACAAAACTACTATCTGACCAAGGGCCAGCTGTTTAATTATAACCTAGGTGCAAATTATGATCTCAATCGTTATATGCATCCTTACATCAATTTCTCGGATTCATATAATCCGCCATCTGCAGGTAATGGTGATCCATTGGGTAATTATGGTGGTACAGCACATGGCGTTGGTGAAGAAGCCGGTATTAAACTTTCCAATGCTAAGAGTACGATTTCAGGATCTATTGCCCTGTTTCATGTTAAATCAACTAATGAACCACTCGCTATCACGAATACCTTATCTTTTGATATTAACCCATCAGGTTTAAATGGACGTGCTGGTGCAGCTCCTAGTACTTGGATTAGTGTTAACAGAGAATCTGAAGGTATTAATTTGTCTGCAACAATGGCACCAACAGCTGATTGGAGAATGCGTTTATCAGCAGCATGGACCAAAGGTAAAATTGGCTCAAACGTAGCGTATAATCAGCTCTATAACGATCAGTTCTACGCTAATAGTGCAGGTCAAGTTACTTATGCCGACGGTACAGTTGTGTATGTACCTGCAACTTATAATTCAAAGAGTTTAACGGTTGCTTCAACTACATCAGGTGCTGTACCGCTTACGATTGCTATGATGAGTAGCTCCTCAAGTTCGTACTATGCAAATCCACTTCCTATTAGCGGCGCTATTTTATCATCATCACCAGCGGCGGCAGTACTTAAGGTTGTGGATCCTGTGCACGGAGCAATATTAACAGGTAAAACCGGACTTCCAATATCTTCTATCCAAATTAACCCTGGATTTACACCTGCTTCCTCTCTGACGGTTCAACAGTCAGGAGATTCAACAGTTGGTTATCCGGTGTATGCCATAAACTTTACAAATATGTATAGTTTTAGAGGACCGCTCAAAGGGGTGAGTGTTGGTGGAACGTTGGTAATGACTTGGAAGAATAATGACTTTTTTTATTATCCAAATGGACCAATGCCAGGAGCACCAGATGCGGTTTTCGCATTACCAAATCTCGTACGCTTTGATCCAATCTTATCTTACACTAAGAAATTTAAGAAGGTTACATTCCAGACTCAGTTAAATATTACGAACGTATTTAATCATTATCACGTCGTAGTATTACCTAACCCAGTAACAGGGTACTCTGGTATTAATGATGCAGCCTTTGATTCTATGCCTAGGTATTATTCATTAACTAATACCATTAGCTTCTAATTTAGTGTGTTACATAGGTGTTAGGAAAAAGGCCCAGACGTTTGTCTGGGCCTTTTGTATTTTAATTTAAAACTAATTTAAAAATCACTTTTTCTGCTTCTTCTCAGCTTCATCGAGAATAGCTAAATATTTTTTTGGATCTTTTTTGAAGTCATTAATACAATTTTTACAGCAAAACTTAACTGTCCTATCTTGCTGACCTGCCTGCTTATAGGTGTAGGTAACAGGGTGTCCCATTTCTTGAAGATCATCACCAGAAACAACACAGGTTGTGAGTGGATAGTTGTCTGACTGTTTAGTTGTTTCTGCAGCCGTTACTAGGGAATTGCTGCAGATAATTAAGCCAATAGCTAGGATGTATGGATGTGCTTTTTTCATAATTTAAAAAAGATTTTTTAGAATAGTTTAACCTGGAGGCCAACTCATCTGACGTTTAGCAAGGACATGAACATGCATATGCGGTACGCTTTCGCAGGCGTGAGGACCGTTGTTAATGATAACACGAAACCCGTGTTCCAAATTTAATTTCTTAGCTAAGAACGATACAGTCAGGAGTAAATGTCCTAAAAGATTCTGATCTTCTTTTTGAGCTGCACCTACGCGTGCTATTGCTTTCTTGGGAATGACTAAAAGGTGAACAGGGGCTTGAGGATCTATGTCGTGTATCACAATACATTGATCATCTTCATGTTCAATTTTGGCTGGAATTTCGCGATCTATAATTTTTTCAAAAAGCGTTTTAGCCATAGATTAATAAATAAAAATACGTTTATAAGAAAATAAGCTGCAAGTCTGAAGAGCGTTTGGTTCTCTCTACAGCAAGACTACGAATGAATGAGAGTAGTTCCATGTATTCGCGTTTACGACGTGGAGTTTTGATTCGGTTGTCAGGTAGTAAGGCAGGTCTTAAGTTGGTAACGAGTAGAGTAGAATGCTTATAACTCGCTAGATGCTTTAACCCTTCCATGATTTCAGAGCGTGCGAAAAGGGGTGTTGCAGAATGCAGTGTATTAGTTGCATCCCAGTGAAAAAATCCGCGTTCACTTTGGCTTAAGCAGAATTTTTCAAGGAGTTTTGCCGCAGCTGCATTAAATGCCGCATCAAAGGTGGCTGCGCTTTCAGGATTATCGCTAACCTGTTTTTCTAGTTCGTTTAAACTAAAAGCAATGCCTTCCTTAATTTGCTGAGCTAGGTACAAGTCATTACCTGTAACTTGATCAAATAGCGCGTTAATGAAATGCAGACGCCTTACGTCATCTGCAGATACAGGACTTTTCTTCACCGGTTTTTATTTTTAGATAAGGCACTAATTTCCTGAACAAAGCCTGATACGTCTCTAAATTCTTTATAAACACTAGCAAAACGTACGTAGGCAACTTGATCCATGGTTTTAATGCGCTGCATTAAACCTTCGCCAATAGCACGGGATGGAATTTCTGTTTCAAATTGTGCTTCGAGAGCGTCGATCGTGTCCTCGATGAGCATAGCGATCTGCTCTGAATCGATTGGGCGCTTATGGCATGCTGCACGCACAGCGCGTACTAATTTTTCGCGATCAAAATCTTCTCTTCTTCCGTCACGTTTAATCACTACCATACCATCTCGAACAACAGATTCTGTGGTTGTGTAGCGGTGATTACATTCAAGGCATTCACGGCGTCTACGAATCGTGCTACCTTCCTTACTGATGCGTGAATCGATGACTTTATCCTCGATTGATGTACATTTGGGGCAACGCATGACGTAGTTTTAGTTTAGGGTTAAGAAATTCTCTAAAATCTTCATCCCGTTTTCAGTAGCGATTGATTCGGGATGGAATTGTACGCCCCAGATGGGGAGAGTTTTATGGCGAAGTCCCATAACTTCACCTTCTGCCGTTTCTGCGGTTATTTCTAGGCAGTCTGGGAAAGTTGATTTTTCTACAAGTAAGGAATGGTAGCGAGTGGCATTAAAACCATTGGGCATTCCTTTGAATAAATCTTTGCCGTTATGCAGAATGGGGGAGACTTTGCCATGCATGAGTCTATCCGCTCTAATGACTTTACCGCCAAAATAGTGACCTACGGATTGATGACCTAAGCATACACCAAAAATAGGCTTCTTACCTGCAAAAGCCTTTATCATATCGAGAGATACGCCAGCTTCGGTAGGTGAGCAAGGGCCGGGGGAAATGAGTACTCTATCAGGGTTAAGAGCGAGTGCCTCAGCCGGAGTAATCTGGTCATTACGGTATATTTTTTGGGTAACGCCAAGCTGCCCAAAGTATTGAACCAGGTTATAGGTAAAGGAATCGTAGTTATCGATGACCAATAGCACCCCTTATTTATGGCTTGAACCTTAGCGGGGGTCAAGGACTGTGGAACATGCGAATATTCAAGGATTAGCCAATGAAACCGGTGTTTGAACTACTAAAAACAGATACAACGACTGCTGCTAGGCGGGGAAGGTTGCATACACGCCATGGTGTTGTGCAAACACCTATCTTTATGCCTGTAGGTACACAGGCTACAGTCAAAGCAACAACTCCGGTTCAACTTAAAGAGATAGGTTCGCAGATAATTTTAGGTAATACTTACCACCTTAACTTACGCCCAACCAGCGAAGTGATTAAAGAACTTGGCGGTTTGCACAAGTTTATGGGATGGGATGGACCAATATTAACGGACAGTGGTGGATTTCAGGTTTTTAGTTTAGCAAAGTTAAGAGATATACGTGAAGACGGTGTCTTTTTCGCATCTCATTTAGATGGCAAACGGTTATTTTTGGGGCCTAAAGAGGTTATGACGATTCAGTCTAATCTAGGATCTGATATCGCGATGGTACTCGATGAATGTCCTCCGTGGCCATGCACTAAAGATGAGTGTGCTATATCAGTTAAACGTAGTTTAAAATGGGCCAAGCAGTGTCTTGAAATTTCTCAAAACAATGGGTTTTTAGAAAACGGTCACCACGTTTTTGCTATCGTTCAAGGTTCAACCTACGATGATATTAGACAAGAAGCGGCAGAGGCTTTAGCGGCTATGAATTTTCCGGGTTACGCTGTTGGAGGTGTTAGTGTGGGTGAGCCAGAGCCAGAAATGCTTAAGCAAGTCGGTGCCTCCACGCCTTTCATGCCACGCGATAAACCTAGGTATACGATGGGGCTAGGTACTCCGTCTCAGCTTCTTAAAATGATTGCGCTCGGTGTTGATATGTTTGACTGCGTAATGCCAAGTCGTGTGGCTCGTAATGGGCTAGTATTTACACCGGATGGGCCGATGAATTTACGAAATGAACGCTTTAAGACAGACCCTAGACCTATTGTTGAAGGGCTAGATAATTACACCTGTCGCACCTTCTCTAGAGCATATTTACGCCATTTAGCTGTTTCTGGAGAAATGCTAAGTGGCACGTTGTTAACACTTCATAATCTACATTTCTTTTTAGATCTCATGGCTCAAGCCCGTGCGCATATAGAGGCTGGGGATTATGCTTCATGGCATTTAGCTTGGATAAAACGCTATGAGGCAGGTAATAGTGAGGCGTAATTAAAATAAATTAACTCGTAAATTCCTTACATCCTAAGCTCGCCAAGCACAGGGTCTTTCATTTGTATAAAGCTCATGCGTATTCTTGTTACCGGAGGAGCAGGTTTTCTAGGATCTCACCTGTGTGATCGTTTACTTAAGGACGGTCATGAAGTGGTGTGCATGGATAATTATTTTACGGGTAGTAAGAGAAACATTGCTCACTTACAAAATAATCCAAATTTCGAATTCGTCCGCCATGATGTGATCGATCCTTTCAAATTTGAGGTAGATCAAATTTATAATTTAGCGTGTCCAGCTTCTCCTCCTCATTATCAATATAATCCGATCAAAACGATTAAGACATCGGTTATGGGGTCGATCAATTGCTTAGGATTAGCAAAACGTCTTAAGGCACGTGTGTTTCAGGCAAGTACCAGCGAAGTGTACGGAGATCCACAAGTGCATCCACAGCCAGAATCCTATTGGGGCAATGTAAACCCAATCGGTAAACGTTCATGCTACGATGAAGGAAAACGCTGTGCAGAAACGCTCTTCTTTGATTATCACCGTGAAAACAAAGTAGATATTCGTGTGGTACGTATTTTTAATACCTATGGTCCACGCATGCATGAAGCTGATGGCCGTGTTGTTTCAAATTTTATTATTCAGGCCTTAAGAGGACAAAATATTACTGTTTATGGTAAGGGTTCTCAAACACGTTCATTCTGTTACGTCAGTGATCTAATCGATGGATTTGTAAAGTTTATGGACCAGACAAAGATTGTTGGTCCGATGAATTTAGGTAATCCAGGCGAGTTTACTATGTTAGAACTTGCAGAATTAACGCTTAAATTAGTCGGTGGGAAATCTAAGATCGTATTTAAACCACTTCCAGCGGATGATCCAAAACAGCGTAAGCCAGATGTGACGCTTGCGAAGAAAACAATTAATTGGAAGCCACGTATTCAGCTCGAAGAGGGATTAGGTCTAACGATTGATTATTTCCGTAGTCAGATTAAAAAATAATTCTATTCTCCGAGTGAAAAAACGTACTTTTGGTTCCACGGGTATCTCTATTGGTGAAGTCGGTTTAGGTACCTGGCAAATTGGTGCTGAATGGGGTGAGGTTACTGAAGAAACGGCACTACTCACGCTTAAAAAAGCGGTTTCTGTAGGTACTAATTTTTTTGATACAGCCGATGTCTATGGTAAAGGACGAAGTGAAACTATTATCGGCAAATTCTTAAAAGAAACCAAAGAAAAAGTTTTTGTAGCTACAAAACTTGGACGCTTTAGTCCTCCTGGCTGGCCAGAAAATTTTTCAAAAGCAGGCGTTAGATTGCATACGGAAGCATCCCTAAGTCGTCTTGGTGTTGAAGCACTCGATCTAACCCAGTTGCACTGTATTCCTACTGAAGTAATGCGTCAGGGCGAAATTTTTAATCATTTACGTGATTTAAAAAAGGAAGGTAAAATTAAAGCCTTTGGCGCAAGTGTTGAGTCGATGGACGAAGCACTGCTTTGCTTAAAGCAAGAGGGACTTACTTCGCTTCAGATTATATTTAATCTTTTTAGGCAAAAACCAATTCACACTCTTTTTGATGAGGCTAAAAAGAAAAACGTAGCGCTCATTATACGTTTGCCGCTTGCAAGTGGGGTCTTAAGTGGACGCATGACAAAGCAAACGCATTTCCCTGAGTCTGATCATCGTAATTTTAACCGTGATGGTGCTCGTTTCAATGTGGGGGAAACTTTTGCAGGAATACCGTTTGAAAAAGCGATCGATTTGGCAGATGCCTTGAAAGCCTATGTTCCTGAAGGGCAGACTTTGGGAGATATGGCTCTTAGATGGTGTTTAGATTTTGATGCCGTTTCGGTGATTATACCTGGAGGTAAAAGTCCCCAGCAAGTAGAGCGTAACGCGCGTTCCTCTGAGTTACCGAGCTTGCCAAAAGAGTTGCATAAGCGCCTAGCTGATTTTTATTCAAGCCAGGTAAGTTCCTCCATACGGGGTCCGTACTAAAATTTAGGCTAAAAATCACTTTCTAAAGTGATTTGCTATCAATAACTTGTGACGTTTTTGAAACGCATTATTTGTCATTTGCCAAAATAGCTCAGGACGGCTATTTCCTGTACTTTCATGCTCTCTTTTTTGTTCAAACCTTTTGCTGGTCGGCATTATCGGAAGTTCCTCGAAACAAGCCGTCCTATTGTTGCTAAAATCAACGAAATAGAAAAGTCATACCAAGCTCTTTCGGATGATCAATTAAAGGCAAAGACAGACGAATTTTCTGCCCGCCTAAAAGCAGGTGAAACTCTAGACCAAATTCTTCCGGAGGCATTTGCTGCCGTTAAGAATGCAGCAAGACGTTTATGTGGTAAGACAGTCGTTGTCTGTGACCATGAGTTAACATGGGACATGGTTCACTTTGATACGCAGCTTATTGGTGGTATTGCTCTACACCAAGGTAAGATTGCAGAAATGGCGACCGGTGAAGGTAAAACCTTAGTGGCAACGCTACCGCTATATTTGAATGCACTCACGGGGCGCAATACACAGCTTGTAACCGTTAATGATTATTTAGCACGTCGTGACTCCGAGTGGATGGGGAACCTCTATAACTTTTTAGGTATCACGGTTGGATGTATCCAACAGCAGATGGCTCCTGCGGTAAGACGTGACATGTATTCGCGTCACATTACTTACGGTACAGCGAGTGAATTCGGCTTTGATTACTTGCGTGATAATGGTATGGCTACACGCAAAGAAGATCAAGTACAGCGTGACTATTGGTACTGTATCGTGGACGAAGTTGACTCAATCCTTGTTGATGAAGCGCGTACACCGTTAATTATTTCTGGACCAGCTCCTATAGAGCGTGAGCAACCTTTTACACGTCTAAAACCGGGTATTGATCAGCTCGTGTCTGAGCAAACACGGTTTTGTAATAAGCTAGCATCAGATGCACGTGAGATTTTGGAAAAAGCCACTGCGACTAAGGAAGAGCGCGATCACGCATTTCGCCTTCTCTTGCAGGTAAAGATGGGTACTCCAAAGAATAAGCAATTGCTTCGTGCTTTGGAAAATCCTGAGTGGCGCAAGGCGCTTGATGCCCTTGAAATCGATGTTAATTCCGATCTTAACAAAGACGAAGGCTTTAAGATTAAAGAAAATCTATTCTTCGTAGTAGATGAGCGCCAACACCAAGCAGACTTAACAGAAATCGGTCGTCGTCGTCTTCGTCCTGATAATCCAGATGCATTCATGTTACCAGATTTAGCAACAGAGTTTTCTGAATTAGACAAAGATACTTCAATGACACCTGAGGTTCGTGAAGCTAAGAAATTAGAATCACAGAACGCTTATGCGCAAATTTCAGAAGAAATACATGCTATTTCCCAGTTGCTACGTGCGTATACCCTTTACGAAAGAGACGTAGAGTATGTCGTTACTCCATCGCCTGAAAGTAAGGTGATGATTGTTGATGAAAATACGGGACGTGTAATGCCAGGACGCCGCTGGTCAGATGGTTTACATCAGGCAGTTGAAGCTAAAGAAGGTGTAGAGATTGAGCGTGAAACACGTACCTATGCTACGATCACGATTCAGAACTACTTCCGCATGTACCAGAAATTAGCTGGTATGACAGGAACTGCTGAAACTGAGGCCACAGAATTCCACGAAATTTATCGTTTAGCTGTGCAGACTATTCCTACGAATAAGCCATGCATACGTATTGATAAAAACGACTCTATCTTTAAAACACGTCGTGATAAATATAATGCAGTTGTTTCAGAAATTGAAGCTGCTAACAAACGTGGCCAGCCAGTTCTCGTAGGTACAACCAGTGTTGAATCCTCTGAAGTTCTATCACGTATGCTACGTAGAACCGGTATTATTCATACGGTTCTAAATGCTAAATTCCACGAGCAAGAAGCAGAAATTGTTTCGCGTGCGGGTTTACGTGGCGCAGTCACGATAGCAACTAACATGGCTGGTCGTGGTACCGACATTAAACTCGGTGAAGGTGTTCGCGATTTAGGTGGACTCTATGTTATCGGTACTGAACGTCATGAATCACGCCGTGTAGATAGACAATTACGTGGTCGTTGTTCACGTCAGGGTGATCCTGGTTTAACAAAGTTTTTCTTATCGCTTGAAGACGATTTGATGCGGCGTTTTTTACAGGGTAACTTAGCTTCGCGTTTAATGGAAGGTTCCATGAAAGAAGGCGAAGAATTGGAGCATCCATTGCTTAATCGTTCGATTGAGTCTGCTCAGAAGAAAGTTGAACAACAAAACTTCTCTATTCGTAAACGTCTGTTGCAGTATGATGATGTACTCAATCAACAGCGTGAAGTTATTTACGGAATCCGTAACGGAGCGATTCTCGCTGATCGTCCAAAGGAAATTATTTTTGAACAAGTCTACGAAGAAGTCGCTAATCGCGTAGAGATGGCGGGTTTTGGATTAAAGACAGGAGCGGTACAATCTTCCGTTGATAATCTCGTTGGATGGCTTAACGCCCATTTCCCTGCTGGTTTCAAAGCATCAGAAATTGTTGGCTCTAATGTAGACGCAATTGCGACTGCGATTGTAGAAAAGATTAAAAAAGCTTACTCCATTAAAGAGACGATCGAAAATCCTGAAGCTCTTGGTGCGGTAGAACGCTATGTTGTGATAAATGCGATTGATCACCACTGGCAGGAACATCTAACAGAGATGGAAGAGCTTCGTCGCTCGATTGGTCTTCGTAGCTATGCTCAAAAAGATCCACTTGTTGAATATAAGTCTGAAGCATACGTATATTTTGAAGAATTACTTAACAATGTAAGACTTCAGATTTGTACAGGACTATTCCGTAGCGCATCGAATTTAGAATCGTTCGAGAACATGTTAACGATTCTAGCTCGTAGTGCTAGAACCCAAGGTCCAGATAATGTCGCTCAGGCGGCTCCAGTTGTACAAAGTCAAGAAGCTGCAACTCCAGTTGAAGCTCCAGAGATTCAATTACCTAAAGTCACTATTCGTAGAGAAGCTCCTAAGGTTGGGCGTAACGATCCGTGTCCATGTGGTAGTGGCAAAAAGTATAAACAGTGTCATGGTCAGACTTAAGTTGAGTTTGTTCTTACCTGTATGAATCCATCTGATCCGTATGAACCAAAAGTTACCTTTTGGGAAAAAAACGCTGAATACGTTTGGGCTTTTATAGTTCTGGTTGCTACAACGGTTTTAACGATCAGTTCTTTTCCTCCTTATAAAACCTCTGAGTTTGCTTACGCGTTCGCAGCTCCTGCTGTTTTATGGGCATATCGGAGACCGTCTTTCAAATTATTCGTAAGTGTTATTGCTATCGCACAGATCTGCGCTTGGGTAACCCTAGTTTTCTGGCTTCATCATGTGACATGGGTAGGTCTATTCTTACTCGGTTCCCTCGTTGGCTTGTGGGTTGGTGTATGGTATCTAGCTGTGTGGTGGGCGATGCCACGTGTTATAGAGCAAACCCATGCTGTTCGTGTTGCGGTTATGCTAGGGCTAGCAGGACTGTGGGTTATTGTTGAATGGACAAGAACATGGGTTTTAACGGGTTTTCCTTGGCTAACCTTAGCGGTAAGTCAGTGGCAAAGACCTGTTATATTACAAATAGCTTCATTCACTGGCGCTTGGGGTGTTTCGTTTGTTCTTATTGCGATGAACTTAGGATTTGCTGCCTATGCACATCGTTTATTTTTTGAAGGTCAGGCTATATTCTCTGGTCATTTTAATGACGAATTACCACGGGACGGATTTAATTTACTCAAGAAACGAAGCCAGGAATTTTGGGTAGCCGTTTTTTTACTTCTTTGCTGTTTATGCGTATTTTTAGTGCAAGTGCAGCCATTTGTAAGACGTATATTTGAAAGACCCCTTGGAAGAATTGCCTTTGTTCAGCCAAAGATTCCCCAAACAGAAAAGTGGGATCCATCTCAAGGACCTGGAATTGTAACTGCTTTTAGAGATCTTACACTTAAGGCTGGTCGTACACATCCTGATTTGACGCTTTGGCCAGAAGCTTCAATGCCTTGGCCTGTAAAAGGTGATCCTAATATTAAATCATTTGTTGAGAGAGTTTCCTTAAGCGCACGCTCACCCATTTTGCTTGGATCTGTTGGAATTAATCAAGCAACACAGACTAACACAGAAGAATGGTTTAACGGAACATTCTTGGTCACACCTAAAGAGGGCTTAAATCCAAAGTCATACGCCAAGCGTCATCTAGTGCCTTTTGGTGAATATATACCGCTGCGTTCTGTTTTAGGATGGTTATCTAAAGTAGTTCCTATCGGATCGGATTTTACTCCAGGCCAAGTCGCTCAACCGCTTGTTGTAGGACTTCCTATGGGTCCAACAGCCTTTGGATCATTAATATGCTATGAAGATGTTTATCCTTCTTTAGCCCGTGAGCATGTGCTTGCAGGAGCTGACGCTTTATTCGTTCCAACTAATGATGCGTGGTACGGAGAAAGTGGAGCTGCAATTCAACATGCTGCACATTCCGTTTTGCGAGCCGTTGAAAATCGCCGCCCTGTACTGCGAGATGGCAATGCTGGTTGGAGTGGATGGATCGATGAATTCGGCATCATCCGTTTTCATGTTCAGGACGAAGAAGCAAATATCTATATCCGTACAACTCAAACGGTCGATGTAGAACGCGATTCACGCTGGATTGGTAAACTCAGTGTTTATACCCAATTTGGCGATTGGTTTGTTATCTTTAGTTTAGCGCTCGTTGCTTTCGGCTACATGTCGCTAAAGTCTACTAAGGCTAACCGTTAACGTGGATCGTAGTCGAGGTAAGGCCCTAACCACTTTTCTGCTTCTGTAACTGGCCATCCTTTACGATGAGCATAATCTTGAATTTGATCTTTGCCGATTTTACCAACGCCAAAGTATTTTGAATTTGGATGGTTGAAGTACCAACCGGAAACGCTACTTGCAGGTGTCATAGCGCAACTCTCTGTCAAAGTAATGCCAGTTGCTTCACCAACCTGGAGTAGCTTAAAAAGAATAGGTTTTTCAGTGTGGTCTGGGCAAGCAGGGTAGCCAGGTGCAGGACGAATACCACGATACTTTTCGCGAATTAAATCTTCGTTTGATAAATTTTCAGACAGGCCAAACTGACAGTAATCGCGTGCGATCTTATGGAATCTTTCAGCCATAGCCTCTGCGATACGATCGCCTAAGGCTTGAGCCATGATTGCTGAATAGTCGTCATGAGCTTGTTTAAACTTTTGAGCTAACTTTTCTACACCGTCTCCTGCTGTGACAGCGAAGCCGCCCATATAATCGATGCGGTTGCTCGATTTAGGGGCAATAAAATCAGATAGTGCGGTGTTAAACTGACCTGCAGGTTTATCTAGCTGCTGACGTAATGTATGAAACGTAGTGATGACCTGTGTTCTATTTTCATCGCTATAGATTTCGATATCATCACCTACGCTATTACATGGCCAAAAGCCGATGACTGCTTTGGGGGTGTATAGTTTTTCTTTTACGATTTTATCTAAAAGGGTACGAGCGTCGTTATAGAGTTTGGTTGCCTCTACACCTACAATCGCATCCTTGAGTATGTCTGGGAAGCGACCTGCAAGTTCCCAAGCGCTAAAGAAAGGTGCCCAGTCGATCACATCGACAATTTCAGTTAGAGAAACATCACTAAACACTTTTCTACCAAAGAATGATGGTCTTGGTATATCGACATTGGCCCAATCCCAGATTGGTTTTCTGTCTCGGGCAACATTAAGAGAGAGTAGAGGGGAGCGGGCTCTGCGCGCAGCGAATTCTTCGCGAGACTTGGCTTGCTTCGTTTCATTTTCAGAAAGAAAAGCAGCTTTACGCTCTTTTGAGAGAAGAGAACTGACTACATTGACTACGCGGGAAGCATCGAGGACGTGAACAACACCCGGAGGATATTCTTGAGCGATTTTAACTGCGGTATGAGCAGCGCTGGTAGTCGCGCCACCTACAAGGAGTGGTATTGTAAAACCTTCACGTCGCATTTCTTTAGCAACATGGACCATTTCATCAAGGGATGGCGTTATGAGTCCAGAGAGACCTATTACGTCTGCACCAATTCGCTTTGCTTCAGAAAGAATTTTTTCACAAGGAACCATTACTCCTAAATCGGTTACTTCGTAATTGTTACATGCGAGAACGACAGCAACGATATTTTTACCGATGTCGTGTACATCTCCCTTAACTGTAGCGATAAGAAATTTACCATTAGGCTGAGCGTCTTTACCTGCAGCAATATTACGCTTTTTTTCTTCCTCCATGTAAGGGGTTAAATGAGCAACGGCTTTTTTCATTACACGTGCTGATTTAACAACCTGAGGTAAAAACATTTTTCCTGCACCGAAAAGGTCTCCCACAACACGCATGCCGTCCATCAGTGGACCTTCAATGATATTCAGAGGGCGTGGATAAGCTGCTGAATTTTGGCGTGCTTCTTCAACGTCTTTATCGATGTAAGCATCAATTCCTTTAACTAAAGCGTGCTTTAGTCGTTCTTCAACAGAAGTGCTTCTCCACGTTTCTTGTGTAGGAGCCGCTTGCTTGGTTGTACCTGCTGACTTTGCCTCTTCTTCCTCTAATTTAATTTGATCCGCTTTTTCAATCAGCCTCTCTGTGGCGTCATTAGAACGGTTTAAGACAACGTCTTCTACGAGTTTAAGGAGATCTTTAGGTATTTCTTCGTAAACACCAAGCATGCCTGCATTCACGATACCCATATCTAAACCTGCTTTTATAGCATGATATAGAAAAACTGTGTGGATCGCTTCTCTTACTGTATTATTTCCTCTAAATGAGAATGAAACATTGCTTACTCCTCCAGATACTTTAGCGCCAGGAAGTGTTGCCTTTATAACTTTAGTGGCTTCAAAAAAGTCTACCGCGTAGTTGTTATGCTCATCGATACCTGTGGCAATCGTTAGGATATTGGGATCAAAGATGATATCGTAAGGATTGAAGTTTATTCCAACCAGTAAGTTGTAGGCTCGTGTGCAAATTCTTACTTTTGCATCTTTGTCTGCTGCCTGACCGTTCTCATCGAAAGCCATGACAACCGCTGCAGCTCCATATCTTTGCAGGAGTCGAGCTCGGCGTAAAAATTCTTCTTCCCCGTCCTTGAGTGAGATCGAGTTTACGATACCTTTACCTTGTATGTTTTTTAAGCCTGCTTCTAAGACGCTCCACTTGGATGAGTCTAGCATGATAGGTACTCGAGTGATTTCAGGCTCTGAGCCTATGAGGCGTAAGAATTTAGCCATCGTTGCTTCACCATCAACGAGTGCTTCATCGACATTAATATCTAAAATATTTGCCCCGCTTTGAACTTGCTGAAGTGCAATAGCAATCGCTTGGTTCCAGTCGCCTGATTTTATTGCTTTCGCAAACTTAGGAGAGCCCGTAATGTTGGTACGTTCACCAACGACTAAAAAAGTAGAAGCGCTTGTGTTCATTATACAGATAATGCCTCCAAGCCACTGAGACGCATTGCTGATGCAGGCATAGCAGGTATACGAGGCTTAATGGTTTTCATCGCTTGTGCTATCGCTTGTATGTGGGGAGGTGTAGAGCCGCAACATCCGCCTACCATGTTAACCCATTTACTCTCAGCAAATTCTCTTAATACGGAAGCCATCTCTTCAGGTGTCTCATCATAACCGCCGAAAGCATTCGGTAGTCCTGCATTTGGATAGCAGGTAACAAAGCATGATGCTATTCTTGAAAGCTCTTCGATATAGGGGCGCATCGCTCTACCACCTAGTGCACAATTAATGCCCACACTGAATGGATTCGCATGTGCGATACTTGCATAGAAGGCTTCAACCGTTTGACCTGAAAGTGTACGACCAGAAGCATCTGTGATTGTGACAGAAATCATCACAGGTAATTTTATATTTAATTCTTCAAATACATTTTCTACAGCAAATAGAGCTGCTTTGGCATTTAACGTATCGAAGATCGTTTCTATGAGGAGTGCATCTACTCCTGCTTTAATGAGGGAGCGTATTTGAGCTACATAAGCTGTAACTACTTCATCCCATTCTACTGCGCGGTATTCGGGTCTATTTACATCAGGAGAAAGCGATAGTGTTCGGTTCATTGGCCCGACCGCACCTGCAACAAAGCATTTTTTTCCAGGAGTTTTCTGTTCTGCTTTAGTCGCTGCTCGGCGAGCAACGGCAACCGCTGCTGTATTAATTTCATCCACATATGACTGCATATGGTAGTCAGCTTGTGAAATGCTCGTCGCATTAAACGTATTTGTTTCAACCATATCAGCACCAGCTTCGAAATACGCTAAATGGATAGCCTCAATAACATCGGGACGGGTAATGCAGAGTAAATCGTTATTACCTTGTAGATCGTGTGCATGATTTTTGAAACGATCACCGCGGAAATCCTCCTCTTTAAGTCCGTATGTTTGAATCATGGACCCCATTGCACCATCTAAAATAGCAATTTTCTGATTAAATAGCGTGCGCAGTGCTTCAAAGGAAGGGCTCTCTTTGATTTGTTTTGAAGGCTGGGCGGAGGAGTTCATGCCGTGTAGTAAATAGGTATATACCAACAAGGTATAGCCTATTTAGCAAGTTCATATCTATAAATCTGTATATGATGATATAATAATAACTTGCTGTAGTTTATGCTTTTATGCAGTAGTGTATACGTCAGTCGTTCTTTAAAAATGATTAAGTTTCAGGGAATGCTGTTAGATTCAGCAACAGTTGCGCTGCGGTAACGTATCACTAAATCCAACCGATTAATTTTTTGGGCAAAGCCAATCGTTAAATTAATAACTTAAGGGTGAAGGCGAGGGTTATGGAAATTATTTTGAATTCAAAGTAATAAGAACTACGGAGTCCGAACATCTGACTTAATTAGTCTCACTGTTAGTATGCGTTTTGCGCGCATCCTAGACACAACTTCATCGCAAAAATGAAACGTGAAAGAAGAATACGTAAGGTGTTCGCTCAATCGCGCACATACACCATTATGTTAGATACACGATTACTAAAAAAGACGAAGCTAGCATTTATACTCATTGCTAGCTTAATTGTATGTTTAGATATTAAAGCGCAATTTTCAGCCGTTGAGCTTGAGCCTGTAGTTACTACAGCAACTCGTGTATCTGAATCTGCGACTATTATCGGCTCCTCTGTTGATACGATACAAGAAGCTGATCTTACTCGCAGGCAATTGTTCACATTATCAGATGCTCTTAGTGGTGTAGCTGGTATTGGAACTGCTCCAACTGGACAGGTTGGAGCTAATGACTCCATTTTTTTACGTGGATCTAATTCTAATCAAACACTCTTTTTGATTGATGGTATTGCTCTCAATGATGCAAACGTGGACTACAATGTGTTTCTTGGAGGTTTACATTTAGCTAAAGCAGACACGTTAGAGATAATACAAGGAGCACAAGGATCTTTGTATGGTAGTCAGGCCGTAGGTGGAGTTATTTCTTTGAATACTGCACGTGGTAGCGGTAAATTATCGGGTGATTTGAGTGTTGAAGGAGGATCATTTGGGTCCCTCAGCTCTGCTGCATCGTTACAAGGTTCGCATGATGCATGGAGCTACACTATCTCTGCATCTGACTACGCTACCGATAATCAGCGTATTAATAACCGATTCACCGGTTCCTCACTGGCAATGCGTTTAGATAAAACTGTTTTCAGTGATTTTGAAGTGGGGCTTACACTTCGTGGATTAATGGATAAGTACGGTGATCCAAGCGATAGATATACTAATGATTTATATGCTCATGAAACAGAGCATAATTGGTTAGGGACATTATTTGCTGATGCTCAATTAGCTCAGAATCTAAAAACGCACCTTATCTATGGTTTACAGGATCGTAATTATAGTGCGTATGATTATACCTATGGTGCTGCATCTACAAATTATGTCCATAACACAAGGCAAGTTTTAGATTGGCAATTTACAGCGCAACTTACTGCAGATAATAAACTAGTAGCAGGTGTTACTACGGATAAAGAGCATACTCGCGATACCGGTTTTGGTGCTATTAATAATCACCAGGCACTCACCGCATATTTTGTAGAAGATGAATCTAGGTTTACGGATAATGTTTATCTCACGGTAGGTGTAAGAAACGATCACTACGATACGTTCGGTGGTGCTTCCACAGGTCGTGTAACCTTAGCTATCCTTTCGTATAACAAAGCGTTAAAACTTAGAGGTAGTTACGCTTCTGGTTTTAATGCCCCTAGTTTCTTGGAGTTATATGGGAAGGAATCGTACTATGTGGGTAATTCACATTTATATCCCGAGAAAACAAAAGGTGCAGATATAGGGTTTGATTTCTATTTTCCTAATAATGCAGGTAGTCTCAGTTTAACTTGGTTTAAAAATGATTACCGAAATTTAATTGTTTATAATTTTGATGTAACACCAAGCACGACAGAAAATATAGATAAAGCTAGATCTGACGGATTTGAGTTATCTGCTAAAACTCTGTTTGTAGGTTCTATGAAAGCCCGCATTGCTTACACGTATTTAATAGCTAATAATCTTAGCCAACATGAGCCGTTGTTGAGACGACCTAAGAATAGCGGTAACGTAGATTTATGGCAGGATGTAACGAGCAACTTAGGTTTCGGATTGGGTATTACTTTTGTAGGCGCTCGTGCAGATGTGAATGCTTATACGTATGAGTCAGTGACCGATCCAAATTATTCAGTTTTTCGTATCTACTCTAATTGGACTATCACCAAACAATTAGCTTTTCATGCACGTATAGAGAACCTACTTGATCGAAAGTATGAACCCGTGAATGGATATCCAGCCTTAAGGCTTGGTATGTATGCGGGATTAGATTGGAAATTTTAAAGAATAAAAAAGCCGATCTGAATGATCGGCTTTTTTTATTAGAGCTTTTTAATGATCTTATCGGCGAGGCCGTATTCAATTGCTTCTTGAGCATTTAAATAAAAATCACGATCCGTGTCTTGAGCTATTTTTTCAAGCGGTTGACCTGAAGCTGTCGCAAGAATCTGATTTAACTCGGTACGTAGTTTCTCCATTTCTTGGGCTTGAATATTGATATCTGTAGCCGGACCAATGAAGCGACCTGAAATAAGTGGCTGATGGATGAGTACGCGAGAATGTGGGTATAAGAAGCGTTTTCCTTTTGATGCACCACTTAGAAGAATGGAACCCATCGATGCAGCCATACCTGTGACTACAACCGCTACAGGAGAAGAGATCATCTTCATCGTGTCATAAACAGCCATGCCAGCAGTGATTGATCCACCTGGAGTATTAATATAAAAAGTAATCTCCTTACCTGGCTCCGTTGCTTCGAGATAAAGTAGTTTTTCTGTGATATCCTTCGCAGACTCATCTGTGACAGCGCCCCATAAAAATATCTTACGCTGAGCTAAGAATTTACGCTGGATTGTGCTAGCTACGGGAGATGCCTTGGAAGTAGAGCAAGAGGATTCACCTTCATCCTCGTCCTCATCATCATGACGTGGGATAGGCTGACTTAAGCTTGGTTGAAGATTATCGAAGTGCATGAAGTATTATAGTAAACACCCTTTTAAGATTGGCAAGTGCTCAAGCAACGTGAAGCACGGATTGCTTTTTATTATTTAAGGCTCATTTTATCATGCCATGAGCGTAAAGCGTATCTCAGGTCATATTGTGGATGTCCTTAATCGGACGCACTTTCTAGGTACGCTAGAAATTAAAGACGGGCGTATATTTCGTATTAAAAAGGATCCCAAGGTTCGTAGTAAACAGCTCATTATGCCGGGATTTGTAGATGCGCATATTCATATTGAGAGTTCACTTCTACCCCCTGTTGAATTCGCTAGGCTAGCAGTCGTGCATGGAACAGTAGCTACCGTTTCAGATCCGCATGAGATAGCAAACGTACTTGGTGTCAAAGGGGTTGATTACATGATTAAAGATGGTAAGCGGTCCCCTTTTAATTTTTGTTTTGGAGCCCCTCCCTGTGTTCCTGCAACACAGTTTGAAACAGCAGGTGCTGCATTACCCGTAAAGGATGTAAAAAAGTTATTAAAAAGAAAGGATATCGGTTTTTTAAGTGAGGTAATGAATTTTCCAGGAGTGCTTAGTAAGGATCCTGATTTGCTTGAAATGATTGCCTGCGCTCAATCGCTTGGAAAACCGGTAGATGGTCATGCTCCAGGTCTTCGTGGATTAGATGTTCAGCACTATGCTTCTGCAGGAATAACTACGGACCACGAATGTGTTTCTTTAGAGGAAGCTAAAGAAAAATTAAAGGCAGGAATGAAGATTTTAATTCGTGAGGGATCTGCCGCACGCAATCTCGATTCTCTTATTGGCCTACTTAAAACAGATGCCAAAGACTGTATGTTTTGCTGTGATGACTTACATCCAGATATTCTAGTACAAAGCCATATCGATTCTCACATACGTAGAGCACTTGATTATGGTCTAGATCCATTTGATGTTTTGAGTTGTGCATCAGTGAATGCAGTAAAGCATTACGGTCTAAATGTAGGATTACTCCAGGAGGGAGATTTTGCAGATTTTGTTATTGTTGATAGTTTAGAGCATTTTAAGGTGCAAGCGACCTACTTGAAAGGAAAGCTCGTAGCTAAGCTGGGTAAGAGTCTATTGCCGCGTAAAAAATCGCGCGTAGTTAATATATTTAAGACAGGAAAGAAGAAGGCCGAAGATTTTCGGGTTAGATATAAACCTGGTAAGATTAAAGTGATACAGGCTTTAGATGGAAAAATTATTACAACATCCTTTTCAACACAGCCTAAAGTGAGTGAGGGGTTCGTTGTTACTGACCCAACAAAAGATACATTAAAAATTGCTGTAATAAATCGGTACTCCAAAAAAGCCCCTGTTAGTATTGGGTTTATTCGAGGTTTTGGATTATCGGATGGAGCTATTGCATCAAGCGTGGCGCACGACTCACATAATGTTATCGTTGTAGGTGTAACGGATGAGGCGATGGCCGAAGCAGTTAATTTAGTGATAGCAAATCGGGGTGGCTTAAGTGTTGTAGGTAAAAATCGTAGTGAGGTACTTCCACTGCCTATTGCCGGTTTAATGGCTACTGATCGAGGTGAGAAAGTAGCTAATCAGTATTTACACTGCGACGCGCTTACTAAGCGTCTTGGAAGTATGCTCAGAGCGCCTTTTATGACGCTTTCGTTTATGGCTCTACTTGTAATTCCAGATTTAAAGCTCAGCGATAAAGGACTATTTTCCGGAAAGAAATGGATCTTTGAGCCTTTGTTTACGACTTAATGCGAGAGGGCTTCAAACGTTGATTCGTTATGGGTCGGTGTTTTTTTACCTGTCGTAGCAAAAATGATAAACGAGCAAAGGCCTGCTAACATAGCAAGGGCTGCTGTAAAAGAAAGTGAAAGAACAGATCCCCAAACCAGCGGTGCTACAACAGCATTAATAGCAGCGCCAGAGGTTGAGATAAAACTCTGACACGAGGCAGCTAGTCCTCTTTGTTTAGGATATAAATCCAAAGCTACGATTGTAAGAGAAGGAAATGCAAGCGACATACCGCACGCATAAAAATAAAGAGGAATGACGCTCCAAGGTAGTGCTGGTTTAAAAAAGAAATGATAACTAACGCATACTAAGGCAGCGCTAGCCATGAATGTGTAAGCTATGCGTAGAGTTTTATAGGGAGTAATTTTCCCAGCAGATTTTCCAGAAATCCAAGCCCCTGTTGCAGACCCAGCTGTTACTGGTCCAAAGAGCCAGATAAAGCCAGTTTCTGGAACATGCAAGTGTTGCATGAGGTAGACTGGTGCTGAGGTAATATAAATAAAAATACCAGTAAAGTTAAACGTAAGTGCTAGAGAGGCAGCAACGAAGCGGGGAGAAGTTGCAACATGCCAATACGTTTTTCCTAAATAGATTGGATGCAGTGGTTGGCGTTTTTCTTTAGCGAGAGTTTCAGGAAGAATTGCTCGGCATGCGAACCAAAGCAGTGAGGAAAAACAAACGATAAATAAAAATACTGCTCTCCAACCAAACCATACTTGAAGCCATCCTCCAATAACTGGAGCTATCGCTGGAGCGATAGCGAAAGTAATAGATACGTGTGACATAACACGCTGAGCATCTGCTCCGTGATATAGATCCCTAATAATTGCACGACCTACAACCATGCCAGCTCCTGCAGCCATACCTTGAAAAGCTCTAAAGATAAGTAGCATTTCTATGCTACGTGCCATAGCGCAGGCAGCAGCAGCGCAGCTAAAAAGTCCGATTCCCCATAAGATAACAGTTCGTCTACCCAAGGTATCTGAGATTGCTCCATGCCATAGCATCATGATCGCGAAAGGAACCATGTAGGCTGTGAGTGTTGATTGCACAGCATAAGGTGAAGCGTGCAGTACTTGCCCGATTTCTGCCATAGATGGCAAGTAGGCATCAATCGAGAATGGGCCTACTGCTGCAAGCGATGCTAGCAGCAGAGGTAACCACTTCTTAAAGCGCTCGTGATGATCTGAGGAGGCAACAGTCATTTAAGGAAGAATCGTAAGTGTGATATTCCTCAAGTCGTAAGGAGTTCCCTCTAATTGAATACCTATTTGGCCAGAAGCAGGGTTTGCCTGGGTAACATGATTTTGTTTAACACCGTTCACGCTACAGCTCATTTCGCCGTGATTGCATTCAATGTCGTAACTATTCCATTCACCGAGAGGTTTCTCACTCGATTCATTGATACGGTCAAGTTGAGGAGTTTTGGCGTTTGCTGGTGTTGAAAGTGCTTCATGAAATTGTGCTCCAGCCATCGGCAGTATATCGCCTGCTCGGGATAGTTTTGATTGAAACTGAAAACATAAAGGCCAGGTGTTGCGATCGAGTGGGCCAGATGAAATGTGTACAAGCACACCACTGTTACTGTTTTTTGCAGCATCGATAGGCCAGCGCCATTCTACGTGAAGGCGGTAATTAACATATGTTTTATCGTAAATGAGATAACCCACAGGCTTACCCGCGACATGCATGACACCTGCGTTATCTACTTGGCAAACCTTTGCCAGAGGAGTCTTAGTTTGTGTGATTAATTTCCAACCGGTGAGATCTTTACCATTAAAAAGAGACTGAGTGACTACGTCTTGAGCGCTTAAATAATTCGCACTGAGTACAAGTAATAAAGCAGTGCTTAAGTTGACTACTACGTTAGATAATTTCACGGGTTTAATTATGGGTAGAGTTTATGATGTTTTCAGCATGCTCTAAATTAGCTCTAGCAGCTGGGTAATTTGGCTTAAGTTTTAATGCTTCTTTAAATTCTAGGATAGCCTCAGATAAAGCATTAGCACGTGCTAATGCTAAACCTAAACTATTATGTGCTTCGGCATAATTGGGATTTAACCTAAGTACGTCTTTGAAATAGCCAATCGCCTCATTGAGATTGTTAGTTTGTAAAAATAAATTACCTAGATTGAGAGCTGCATCTGCAAAATTAGGATTTAATCGTAATGTATTTTTATATTCGGTAATTGCTTCATTTATTTGCCCTAGACGACGTAAAGCATTTGCTCGGTTAAAGTGGGCAGGGGCAAAGTCATAGCTATTTTCTATAGAGCGGTTAAAGTGAGGTAGAGCCTCATTTACTCGCCCTAGACGTGATAGTGCTATTCCTAAATTGCATTCTGCTTCAGGACTTTGAGGTTTTAAGCGAATTGCTTTTTCGTAATGGGTAAGTGCCATTTCGTACTGTCCTGTTTCGAGTAATGAATTAGCGACATCAATTTCTGTTTGAGAAGAACTTTGAGGGAGAGCTAGCGCTTTGTTGAAGTACTCAGAAGCTTCATCTGGATGTCCTGTTTTAACCGCTATATTTCCTAAATTTGTTAGCGCTTCTACGGAGGCTGGATTGAGCTGTAAGGAAAGTTCTATATGTTTTTTTGCTTCATCGAACTTATTTTTATTCATGAGTTCGACGCCGTAGTTTAACTGCGCAAAAGCGTTGTTAGGCTCATGTGCGACAGTGTCTTTCCAAAGAGTCTCAGAACTGAGATAAACGGTATTTCGTATATTGGTTAAATAACCTAAGGGTAGGCAAAGTACTATAAATACAGCGGTAGTTTTTTTACTCGCTAGAGAGTAAAGTCCGAGAAGTACAATGGTCAGAATTGCAACCAGTGGTAAGTACATACGGTGCTCTACAATCATCTGGGTTGTTCCAGGTATGATACTTGAGGTTGGTGAAAGAATAGCAAAAAACCAGATGCCTAAAAATCCAAGTGGAGTATTTTTTCTAAACGCGATTAATGTTCCAGCGAATAGACCTAAAACAATAACGGCATGAGGTATAATTTCTAGTGCGTTAGTAATCCAGAAAGCGCCACGAGCAAACACTAAGGGGTGAGGCCATAGGGATAAACTGATATACGTGGTAATTGCTTTAAACTGAGTCAAAGCATACTGCCACCATGAAACGCCAATACCAAAGCCAATCGAGCCCCCACGATTACCGCCTGTGCTTGCGATGAGTAAACCTAAGATTATCCAAGATAGAAAAAGCCCTAAGTACCATTTTAGCCGTGTGCTAAATGCATCTTTGAAGTTACCACTTGCGAATGTTCGGTCGTAGCAAAGTACAATAAAAGGTGCTGTAACCATTACCTCCTTTGTCCCCATTCCTAGATAGCAGGCGATTATACTTAATATATACCAGCGTGTACTTTCCTTGGTCTGAGTTAATTCTTGGTGTTCAATACCGCGAATAAAACAATACAGGGTTAATAGATAAAATAGCCCCATAAGGGACTCAGCACGTTGAATCACATAGGTGATTGATTCCGTTTGGAGTGGATGTATGACCCACATGAGCGCAAGCGCTAGAGCGAGTGCTGCTGAGTCATTGCCATACAGATTTCTTAAGACAGGCCGCTTAAGTGTTCTTCTCATGATTCCGAAAAGAACAAGTCCTGCAAAAATATGAATAACGATATTTAGAGCTCTATAACCGGACGGATTGTTATGACCTAAGAGATAATTTAGAGCTAGAGAGAAGTTAAGGACAGGTCTTCCACTTACCGATGTATCAGCTAATGGGGTGAGTGACGCACTGAGTGAATGAATGGATGGATTAGCAACAATCGCATCTAGATCATCAAAAATAAATGGAGCACCGAGTGAATTGATGTAAGCAACAATTCCTGAGAACGCGATGATAGCACCTGCTAAAAGTAGGGTACGACGCGGTAAGGTGGAATCGCTAATAACAGCCATGTCAGACTACTATTAAGTGAGTCTGCTGAAGGATCAACGCTTGAAGTTAGCTTCGAGCTATTTCTTTAGATTAAGCCAAGCTTCATTTTACCCTCTTCACTAATCATGGACTGATTCCATGCTGGATCCCACGTGATTCGTACTTCAGCCGTAGTGACGCCAGGAACGAGTAAGATTTTAGATTTAGCATCCTCAGCAATGGCAGGGCCCATACCGCAGCCTGGTGCAGTTAAGGTCATGGCAACTTGTACACCGAACCCTTTATTTTCCGGTAGTTCTACAATGTCCATTGTGTAAACGAGGCCTAAATCAACGATGTTTACAGGAATTTCTGGATCAAACACTTTGCGCAGTTGATCCCAGATCGCTTCTGGATCAGGTGAGCCATCCTCAAGGGTTGCATGATGGGTTATATCTGACGAAGCAACTTGTTCACCGATGCTATCTCCGTCTTTACCGTCGATGCGGTAAAGACCGAAGTCAGTTTGAACTGTAAAGCTTCCACCTAAAGTCTGATGAAGCATGAGCTTGGTGCCGGATTTAAGCACCTGCTTATCACCCGATGGAATCTGGGTGGCAGTAATATCACGGGATAGGGTGCGATCGCGGCTCGTTGAGCTCATAATGCTTATTTGAATTTAGATTGAATGATGGATCTGAGTGCTGCGTGTAAATCTTCGTCTTCAAGACGATTTAGCACTTCTTCAAAGAATCCAAATACGAGTAATTCGTGAGCTTTTACTTCAGGAATACCACGTGTTTGGAGATAGAATAATTCTTCAGGATCAATGCGTGCTGTTGTTGCACCGTGGGTACAACGAACATCGTTTGCTTGAATTTCTAAGCCTGGAAGTGAATTTGCTTCGGCTGAATCACTTAGCATCAAATTACGATTGCTCTGATAAGCATCCGTCTTTTGAGCATCTTGATCTACTACGATTAATCCTGAGAAAATCGTACGTGCCTTGTCTTGCAGTACGTTTTTATACAGTAGATCAGATTTAGTGTTCGGAGCTTGATGAATTTGGAGCGTTCTTTGATCGAACTCTCTTTCGCCACTTGCAATCGTAAGTGCAAGCATTTCAGAAAAGGCACCAGGTGCTTGAAGTTGGCTTAAGGATTCATGACGAGCTTGGTGACCGCCTAAATGAAGGTTGAGTGACTGAGCGCGCGCATCACGGCGTACAACCGTTGAATTCATTTGTAAGCATAGATCATGGTTGGACCAGTTTTGTAGTCCTACATAAGTGATCTTAGAGCCATGACCTGCATAGAGATCGTTTGCTCCACAGCAGAAGTGTTTTGATTTAGAATCAGAAACGAAATAATCAATGACACTTACTTGAGAGTTATCTTCTGCAACGATTAATGTGTGCGGAAAAATGGAAACCAAGTCGCCATTGGCTGAGTGTACAATCGTTATAGGTTGTTTAATTTCTACTCCTTTAGGGATGTAGATAAACGCACCGTCCTCGATAAAAGCAGTATGTAGGGAAGCAAACTTTTCTGAGCCTAGACGCTGTGTCTGTGCCATGAAGTGAGCTTTGAGTACTTCAGGATGAGATTTAAGTGCTTCCTTAATCGTTGAGACAATAACTCCACTGTTAATGAGTGACTGATCAAGAGGATTAGAGGCGACGAGTTCGTTGTTAACAAAGGTGAGTGCAGGTTTACCCAATAACTCAATTTTGTTAGCTAAAGCTTTAGGATGGGTATTAGAAGCTGAGAACCCATCTAGTTTGAATGTACTACGATTGCTAAAGCGCCAACTTTCATCTGTGTCGGTAGGATAGGGCAATGATGCAAATTTTGCATAAGCATCTTTTTTACGTGCTATCCACCAGGTAGGAAGTGATTTGTGGGCATCGAGTGCGTGATTAAACGCATCGAGTGTAAACGGCCCAACAGGAGTAGAATGTTCAGTTAAGGTGCTCATTATCCAACGCTCCCTTCCATCTCAAGATCGATAAGTCGTTTCAGTTCTACCGAGTATTCCATAGGGAATTGGCTCGCTAGGTCATTGATAAAACCGTTCACAGATAAGCTCATTGCTTGTCCTTCGGTAAGACCACGTTGACGCATGTAGAAGATTTGTTCTTCGCTTACTTTTGAAACACTGGCTTCGTGTTGAACTTTGTTTTCTGCGCCACGAACGGTAATGGAAGGATAAGTATCGGTGCGGCTATTGGTATTAATTAATAGCGCATCACATTCGGTATTATTCTTACATCCTTTTAAGTGTTTAGGCATGTGAACCATGCCGCGGTATGTGCTTCGTCCATGACCAACTGAAATCGACTTAGCTATGATATTAGATGTCGTTTCATCTGCTGCATGGATCATCTTAGCTCCTGTGTCTTGATGCTGACCATCATTCGCTAGAGCGATAGAGATTACTTCACCACGTGCTTTACGTCCTTTTAAGACAACACCTGGGTATTTCATCGTGAGACGGCTGCCGATATTACAGTCGATCCATTTAATTTCTGCTTCTTCGTGCGCGATACCACGTTTAGTAACTAAGTTGTAGACATTAGCTGCCCAGTTTTGAACCGTGATATACTGAATCTTAGCTCCTTTTAGCGCTACAAGCTCAACCACTGCACTATGAAGTGTTGAAGTTGAGAATTTAGGAGCCGTACATCCTTCCATGTAGGTTACTTCTGAACCTTCGTCTGCAATAATGAGTGTGCGCTCAAATTGACCGAAGTTCTCAGCGTTAATACGGAAATAAGCTTGGAGTGGATGAGATACTTTTACTCCTTTAGGAATATAAATAAAGGAGCCACCGGAAAATACAGCACTGTTAAGTGCTGAGAATTTGTTGTCTCCCGTAGGGATTACTTTACCAAACCACTTTTTAAATATTTCTGGGTGTTCACGAAGTGCTTCGCTTGAATTCATGAAAATGACGCCTTGCTTAGCAACCGCCTCTTTGACGTTTGAATAAGCTGCTTCACTATCAAATTGTGCTTCAACACCAGCTAGGAATTTACGTTCTTGTTCAGGTATACCAAGTCGCTCGAATGTGCGTTTAATATCATCAGGAACTTCATCCCAGGTTCTTTTTGGCTTTTGGCCACTCGCTAGGTAATAACGAATTTTATTAAAATCGATATTTTCGAGATCCTTTGTAGCCCAGTGCGTTGGCATGGGTTTGGATTCGAATACCTTCAGCGCCTTAAGGCGGAATTCTTTGATCCAAGGATCTTCTTTTTTCGCAGCACTAATGTAATCGATTGTCTTTTCAGACAGGCCTGTGCCTGCATCGAATTCATAGTCTACGTTGTAGCTAAAGTTACCTGCAGATTGATCAATCCCTAAAACAGGATTTTCAGTTTGCTCAGGTTCGGAAGTGGTAGATTTGTCAGCCATGGCGGCAAGTACTGAAGTTAAATTATTTGCTGAATTCTTTTTTGACCCAGTCGTAGCCTTTGGCTTCGAGCTCTAGGGCAAGGGACTTGTCGCCGCTTTTAACGATACGACCATCCCACATAACGTGAACAAAATCAGGTACGATATAGTTTAAGAGTCTTTGATAGTGTGTGATCATCACAATACCTAGAGAGTCACCCTTAAGTTGATTTACTCCTTCAGATACAATACGTAGTGCATCAATATCTAGACCAGAGTCTGTTTCGTCCATCATAGCGAAACGTGGTTCAAGCATTGCCATCTGTAAGATTTCGCAGCGTTTCTTTTCGCCACCTGAGAAGCCATCGTTCACAGCACGTGATGTGAATTTGCGATCAATCTGAAGCATATCCATCTTCTGATAGAGGCGTTTGTAGTATGCGGTAGCATCTAATTCTTCGCCTTCACCAAGCTTTGCTTGAAGTGCTGCACGAATAAAGTTCGCAATACTTACTCCTGGAATTTCTGAAGGATACTGAAATGCGAGAAAAAGTCCTGCGCGGGCTCTTTCATCAGGTTCAATACCGAGGATCGATTTTCCATCGATTAAAACTTCACCACTTGTGATGGTATAATCGGGATGACCTGCAATCGCTTTGGAGAGCGTTGATTTACCAGTACCATTTGGTCCCATGATTGCGTGCACTTCACCGGTCTTAACGGTGAGTGATAGACCTTTGACGATTTCTTTATCGCCGATTGATACGTGCAGGTTCTTGATTTCTAGAGAGGATGCCATGTGAGTAAAAGTGGTTTAAATTTTAAAGAGATTTATTTTCTACAACGCCGCGGAAAAGAATATCGACGGACTTAGCTTTGAAATGGGCTGGGAGAGCGCTGCTAACTTGGTCGAGAATATGTTGAGGAATTTCGACATCTAACGTTTCACCTGTTGCTTCATCATGAAAATGAGCATGTGGGTGAAGGTTTGGGCAGTAGCGTGTTGCTCCACGTTCTACGTTTACTTGGCGAACCAAGTGACACTGAACCAATGTTTCTAGACAGTTGTACACAGTAGCTAGTGAAATATTAGGCATCTGGTGCTTAACCCGTGCGAAAACTTCATCAGCGGTTGGGTGATCTCGTTTGCTTATGAGCACCGAATAAACGATCTCACGCTGAGGTGTGGGACGTATACCAGTCCCTGCTAGGCGTTGGGATAGGTTATCGGAGTTGTGATACGAAGGAGTCATGTCGAAATGAGTAAAACACAAGGAAGCTTAATAAGACTCAGTTTCAACTAATAATTAGAATTATTCTAATCATTTAACATAAGTTATTATATGATAATAACTTAGTGTTAATAAAAATGGGCTCTAGCCCAATTTTTTATATATTAACTATGCTCGGATAGCCAGCGTTCTGTCTCAATCGCTGCCTGACATCCCATGCCTGCCGCGGTAATTGCCTGGCGGTATACGTGATCAGCGCAATCGCCTGCGACATAAACTCCAGGAATTTTTGTTTTAACTTGGGAGCCTGCCGAGGGAACAAGATAGCCTGCTTCATCCAAATCAAGAGATCCTTGAAAAGGTGCTGTATTTGGAATGTGACCGATTGCAACGAAGATGCCTTTGAGTGGAATAACAGTCTGAGCACCGGTTTTTGTATCCTGTACTTTAAGACCGCTAACAGATCCTTCTTTTACACCAAGTACTTCAACGGGTGCACTATTCCAAACCATTTGAATTTTTGGATGCGAGGTAGCGCGATCAGACATGATTTTTGATGCACGCAGAGAATCACGGCGATGTACTAGATAAACTTTACTTGCAAAACGGGTCAGGAAGAGTGCCTCTTCTGCTGCGCTATCACCGCCACCGATTACAGCGACATCCATATTGCGGTAGAAGGCTCCATCGCATGTGGCGCAAGTAGTTACACCTTTACCACCATAGAGTTCTTTTTCTCCAGGGATTCCTGTCATGCGAGGGGAAGCTCCTGTTGAGATAATTACACTCTTTGCAGATATCGTTTTTTCAGAGGTAATTAATTGTTTTACCGGTTTAGAAAAATCAACTTTTGATACAAGGGCTTGTTCAAAACGAGCACCAAACTTAGTCGCTTGCTTACGTAAGTTTTGCATCAATTCATAACCATCAACACCTTCAGGGAAGCCAGGAAAGTTTTCGACTTCGCTGGTCGTAGTGAGCTGGCCGCCAGGTTGTGGACCTTCAAGAACCAGAGGATTTAAGTTGGCGCGTGCGGTATAAACAGCAGCTGTTAAACCAGCGCATCCAGTTCCTACGATAACAACATTTTCAATAGTTGATGGGGTCGACATGATCTTATGCATGCAGAATCTCTGAAAGCATAGGATTTGTGAAGGGAAAAGTATTACCAACCGTAGCTTCGTTTAAGACGTAGTGGCTGGTGTAAGTCAGGAGATATTTCTTCGATAAAGCGACTTGCTGTCATAAGCATTGCCGGACCGCCCTTGGCATTAACCTTCGGGTAGCATAAATAAAGCTGATCTTTGGCACGTGTGACAGCCACATAGAAAAGGCGCCGTTCTTCTTCGATATCGCCCGACTCAATGGAGCGTCTGAGAGGGAACATGTTCTCAGCTAGGCCAATTAAGAAAACAATAGGAAACTCTAGACCTTTAGCCTGGTGAACGGTTGTTAATCGAAGAGCATTGTCATCAGGATCTTCTGAACGACTGGTCGTTTCTGTACTTAAGAGCATCACCTGGCCGAGCATTTCAGACATCTCATTAAAGCGGCCAGCGAAACCAACCATCGATTTTAGATCATCAAGTCGGGATGCATAGTTATTAAAAGCACCCTTTAAGTAATCCCCGTACCATCCATCGATGGCTACATCGATTGTATTTGCAGGTGATAACGTGCGCATGGTTTCACCCACTTGCTGAAGGGATGCCGTAAAACGAGGCCATTCTTCTTTGCAATCAGCTGGCACTTTAGCGACTACTTCGGGAGCATCGAGAGCGTCTAGAAAATCTTTTTTATTTTTCTTAGCTATATCTAGTGCTAAGGCATGTAATTTTTGAGCACCTTTATCTCCAATTTTAGGAAGTAATATGGCAACTCGGCCCCACGCTGGAAGATCTGCTGGATTAAAAACAAAACGAAGTAATGCGATTAAATCGCGCACATGGGCTTGTTCAAAGAAACGTACACCACTTGTGATTTGGTAAGGTACTTGAAGTCGTGAGAGTTCAAGTTGGATATCGAGTGCTTGGAAGTGAGCACGGTACAGAATCGCAACGTCTTTTAAACTATAACCTTCGTCAGCTAGACCCCGTAAGCGCTGAATAATAAACTGCGCCTGCTCACGCGTATCCATTGCTTCTACTAAAAAGGGCTTTTCGCCATTATCTCTCGCTGCACGGAGTTCTTTATCAAAGTGTCTACCTTTGGGTTGTGCTAAGAGTACGCCGTTTGCCAATTCTAGAATTTGAGGCGTAGAGCGGTAATTTGTTTCAATACGGTGAATGACTGTCCCTGGATGACGATCAGGGAAGGTGAGAATATTTTCAAAGTCAGCGCCTCTCCATGAATAAATACACTGAGCATCATCTCCTACAGCCATGACCCGGTGATGGGATCCAATCAAATCAACGATTTCTGCCTGAAGTCTGTTTGTATCTTGGTATTCGTCTACTAAAACATGCTTAAAGCGTTGTGAAAAATAGGCAGCTGTTTGTGGAGATTCTTTTAACAGTTTTAGCCAGTATTCGAGCAAATCGTCGTAATCGAGTACCTTGGCAGATTTCTTTTTTGCAGCATAGCGACTAGCAAAAACCGGTATTTTTTCGGCTAGCTCTTCGTGTTGTGGAAAATAACGCGTGATGGTTTCCTCAATCGAATTAACCGTATTTCTACCCATCGAAATTAAGTCATGAAGCGGACCTGGACGAGGATGCGTTTTATCTTTGAAGAATCCTTTCTCCGCTTCTTCTACGGCTTGCTTAAGTAGGGCCTCGGCTTCGTCAGCATCTAAGATGGTGAAACCTTTCTCTAGACCAATCGCTTCACCATACATGCGAAGCGCTCTATGCCCAATACTGTGAAAAGTACCTCCCCAAAATTGAGTTGGTTCAATACCGGTTAATTCATTAACGCGGTGTAGCATTTCTTTCGCCGCTTTATTCGTGAAAGTAAGCAGAAGAATCTCACCTGGTCTAACACCCTGACTTAAAAGCCATGCAACTCGGTAGGTTAATGTACGCGTTTTTCCAGATCCTGCACCTGCTAGAACTAAGAGTGGTCCCGATGCAGCCGTGACGGCAGCAAATTGCTCATCGTTGAGTTCTTTTCTGAAATCAATAGATGGCTGCCCGCTTTGGCTGGGTGTTGGTTGGTCTTCTAGGAAAAAATCCATGTACTAATGTTAGGTCGGTTCTAAAACTTAAATTAAACTAAGTTCTAGTGCGATTGTTAGCTCATGCACGGTGCATATGCTTACAGCAAGGCTAATTCGTTTCGATGAATCACTTCGAGTCGCTTTCTTTTTGGGAACAGTACTTTTAGCTCTGATTCTTTCTTACCCATCACTGTCTGCATGTCTGTACTCGAGTAGTGTGAGGTTCCTCGTGCAAAAATTGTACCCTTAGGGTCTGAAATATTTACAACGTCTCCTTCTGAAAATACACCGGTTGTTTTTGTAACTCCAACGGCTAGCAGGCTACGACCTTGCTCGGTTAATGGAGCTACAGCGTTAGCATGTACAGTAAGTGTTCCTGTAGGACGTTGGAAATAGGCCAACCATCTCTTCTTAGCATCGAGGGGAATGCCGCTCGGAACAAAAAAAGATCCTGGTCCTTGGCCAGAGAGTAGGCGAGGGAGCACGTTTTTTTCTTCTCCACTGGCGATAAATACGCCGCACCCTGCGCGTGTAGCTAATTTAGCTGCACTAATTTTACTGACCATTCCCCCTACCGCACGTTCGTTTGAAGTACCTCCTGCCATTGCTTCAATTTCAGGAGTAATTTTTTCAATAACAGGAATAATTTTTCCTGTTCCCTTCATATCAATAAGTCCAGGAGCAGTAGATAAAATAACTAAGTGATCTGCTTCAACGAGACTCGCAACCATCGCAGAGAGGGTATCGTTGTCGCCAAATTTAATTTCAGCAGCACTAACCGTATCGTTTTCGTTAATAATTGGAATCGTATCGTAGGCGATTAACTGATGCAGCGTCTCCTGTACTCCCAGATAACGGGAGCGAACCCGAAGGTCATCATGGGTTAAAAGCACTTGGCCTACAGTGATAGAAAAATGGGAAAATTCCTCCTGCCAAACCTGCATGAGTTTACTCTGACCAATAGAGGCACAGGCTTGTTTTTTACTTACTTCTTTAGGCCTTTTGTTCAAGCCCAGTGAAGCCATACCTAGACCTACAGCGCCTGATGAAACAACAAATACATCAGTTCCTTCTTTTTTAAGAGCTGCAATCTGTGCGCATACGCCTGATATGCGAGCGCGATCGAGTTCTCCTTTATCTGAGGTAAGAACTCCCGTACCAAGTTTAACAACAATGCGTTTAGCTGCGCGCACGATTATACTGCCAGCAATTCAGCTTCTTTCTTAGCAAGCTGATCATTGATTTCTTTGATAAATTTATCGGTTGCTGCCTGAAGATCCTTTTCGGTTCTCTTTGCTTCGTCTTCAGGGAGTTTTGCTTTACGAATAGCTTCTAAAGCATCGCGGCGAACGTTACGAACGTGGACGCGACCTTCTTCTGCTAAGCGATTTGCTGTTTTAACGAATTCTAAGCGGCGTTCACGACTCATATCTGGAAGTGTTACGCGGATAATTTTACCGTCTACGGTCGGATTAAAACCTAAGTTAGCAATCTGAATTGCTTTCTCGATCGCTTTAGTGAGGCCTGCATCCCACGGTTGCACTTGGATTAAACGTGCATCAGGGGTGGTGATCGCTGCGCAGTCTTTTAGGCGCATTTGAGAACCGTAAGCTTCAACCATGACGCTTTCGATCATAGCTGGATTAGCTTTACCGGTGTGAATGGCGCTAAATTCTTTGAGCGTATGATCGACCGCTTTTTTCATTCCAGCTTCATTGATGAGAGGATTGCTCATGGGTTTATTAATTTTTATTGTGTACGATTGTTCCTACTTTTTCGCCTTGGACAGCGCGCCTAATAGCATGATCACCGTCGATATCGAATACGAGGATTGGAACGTTATTATCTAAACAAAGTGAGAAGGCTGTAGAATCCATAACATTGAGACGCTGCTTGAGCGCATCAATAAAGGAGAGTTCATCGTATTTAACTGCGTTAGGGAATTTCTTAGGATCTTTATCATAAATGCCATCTACTTTTGTGGCTTTCATGATGATATTAGCATGCATTTCAGAAGCTCTGAGTGCAGCTGTTGTATCCGTTGTGAAGAATGGATTTCCTGTGCCTGCAACGAAGATAACAACGCGGCCTTTTTCTAAATGTCTAATAGCACGGCGCAGAATAAAAGGTTCTGCAATCTGGTTCATAGGTATAGCGCTTTGAACCCGGGTTGTTACACCAATTTTTTCTAAACGGTCCATGATTGCTAAACCATTAACGACTGTAGCAAGCATGCCCATATAATCGCCGGTAGTACGATCAACGCCGGTTTTTTCTCCTTGTAGTCCGCGGAAGATGTTTCCACCACCAATTACTACGCAAATTTGCACGCCAAGGGTGTGTATTTCCTTAATTTGGTTACACATCTTCTCGAGAATTTCTGGGTCAATAGGATCACCAGATTTTGAGCTACGAAGCACTTCGCCTGACAGCTTCAAAACGACACGTTTATATTTGACTGATGGATCTACAGCCATGGGTTCATGCATGGCTTATAGGAAACAATTAGGCTACACTAACGTCAATTCGCGAGTGGCAAAAAACGTATAAGAATTAGAGTTTAGGGCTCCATCCGTTACCCAAAACAAAGACTGGGTCTAGATAACTCTCAATGAGTGCTTTATCTGCCGGTAATTTAAGCTGTTTAGAGACTTTTAAGCGTTTAGACGTGTCCACAGGCACATTTTTCGTGCTTTTAAGGCTATTATACTCCCAAAAATGGAGGTTTGATGTATCGCCTTTGGCCTGAAGTTGCCAACCAATAGGGGAAACCGCGTCACCTAAGGTGCAATTGAGTAATACAACTTCACTGTATGGGAAACGATTTGCTTCAATCCTTGATAGGTAATTACCACTTACTCGGCTTGAGCCAATAAATTGGCAACCGACAAATACATACCCATGATTTGTGCTAGGGTTTCTGACTTGGGTGTAATAAGCGTCCGAACGTAAACTAACACACGTGCAGTCTTTAAAGTAGCAAGGACCAGTTCCCCACATGAAATCTACGTCTCCTTCGATATGACAACCAGTAATATAAGCCTGGCCGTTTACTTGGAGTGTGTCTTGGAAACTATATAAATCTAAATCTTGTAAGACAGCCTGTGCGGTTAAGGTACCATTTAATATAATTGCCTCAGATTGTGATCCACCATGTGGCGTTGTATTGTGTATCGTTAAATTCTTTATTTTTAGTCCATTCGCTTTGTGTGCTATAAGTACACCACGGTGATAGATGTGGGATTTGTTCTTCTCCGTGCTAGGATTGTTTTTCGTTGAGGCGTATGGATTGCCTCCACTGCCGTTAAACTTTTCGTTCGTGGCGTAAGCGATGATTGTCTCTTTGCGGCTTTCACCTACTAGGGTGATGTTATCTTTTTCAGCGAACGCTATAATTTCAGGATAAATACCGTTTTTTATCAGGATGGTTCTAGGGAGCGTGTTGCCCTGAGGTATAAAGTCTAGTGCACCTTGGATTGTACAAAAATCACCTGATCCATCAGCGGCTACGACAATACTTTGAGTTTGAGGTGCGAGTTCTGTCGCGCGAGTTGAGAAAACCCATGACAAGGTTGGATCGTTTTGGCGTAAAACCTCTTTGAGTCCAGGAAATACGGTCCAGTCGATTTCTACTCGGTAAGTATGATCCTTTTTGAGGTTATAGATAGGAATTTCTACCTCAGTGTTATTTACTGTAAAGGGATACGCGTTATAGTTTGGAAATCCACCAATCTTTCTAACAATAGATTTAGACGCCACGCTAACAGAATATACGAGTCCATCGTCTTCAGAGTCATAAATGGTAATAGAACCCTTTTTTCCTAGAACTGGTTTGTTTTCAAATCGTAATCTAAGAACTGTATCTGTGCAGACGTCTTTAGCATTTGGTGCTGGATAAACACTATCAAGGATTGGTTTATGGATAGCGCAAGAACACAGACAAAGGAGTAGGGTTAGGCTTAAAGCAGCTAATTTCATTAAAACAAAGATTGATCAGGGGCAGTGATAGCAAAATCTAAACCAAGTCTTCGTTTAGAGTGAACATAAAAAAAGCGAAGCTTATTAAGGCTTCGCTTTTTAAAGTTTATGAGGTTTTTTACCCCAATTACTAAATAGAAGCGGCGCTGAACGATAAATCGTGGTGCACCGTGAGCAATTAAGCTCAAAACGAGAAAGAAGCTATTACTTCTTTGATTTCTTCTTAGCTACCTTGCGACGTGGTGCTTTTTTAACAACTTTACGTGCTTTTGTCTTCTTTGCTTTAGCCATGATTATTCCTTTTATGTGTTTGGGTTGATACGATGTGATGCGTTGTGCACCACATTTATGTTCAAAACCGATTGAAAAAGATACAGTGGGGTAACTAAATCCAAAACTTTCAGCAGAACATAGATACTGTTGTAGCAAAATTTTAATTTTGTTCAACTATTTTTCGCGTATCGAACTCGCGCTCAACAGTTTCGTGACATCAATTTGCATTAATTTACGTACTTAGTAGGCGAATATTTGTAAAGAAGTGTGTCTGTTTCAGCTAAGCGCTGATTAAAAATATGATTTGTGTCTTTTGTTATGCATTACAGGTGTGATTGATGAAGTACTACAAAGAATATTTATGCTATTATGCAGCATTTCTCCTATGAAAAATGCATATGTTAAATTATTTTTATTTTTTATTTTTAATAATATTTAATGTGTAAATTGACCTTAAATATCCGGTGATTTTATGCTGTGAGTCTTGAGTTTTGTTTTTTTAGATCGTTTTTCGTGTGATTCATTGCTTTAAGATCTGTCAAAACATACCCCGCATGCTTAAGGCTAAAAAAATTATCAAAAATTTATCATTTGTTGCATTATTAAGCGTTATTTTTGCGCAATTACATGCTTCATCTCTCGAAATAGTACGCTTAAAAAACAATCCCATTATTAAGCCAGAGATGCTTCCTGGTAAAGACGGTGCTAACATAAATGGACCTTGTCTAATTAAGGTGCCGGAATGGGTTAAGAACCCGCTAGGTAAGTATTATTTGTACTTTGCTCATCATAGTGGCACTTATATTCGTTTAGCTTACGCGAATTCTATTGAAGGACCTTGGACAGTATACGCACCAGGTACACTTAAACTGAGTGAAGCACCTGGATGTAAGGGGCACATTGCTTCACCAGATGTGATAATCGATGAGAAAACAAAAGAGTTCAGAATGTATTTTCACGGTCCATCAAAAAAGGTAGATGGTCAAAAAACCTATTTAGCGATTTCACAAGACGGCATTCATTTTAAAGCTTCAGATGAAATTTTAGGTATATTTTATTGGCGTGTTGTTCCCGATGATCAGGGTTGGTTTGCAATGGGTAAAGGAGGGCAGATGTATCGCTCTCATACTGGATTAACCGTTTTTGAAGAGGGGCGTAATCCATTTCCTGAAAGTATTGGTCGCACAAAAGAAGCGAATACTCCTGGCCCACGACATCTTGCTTTGGAGCCAGTTGCGGGTGGCTTGTGGGTTTATTATACAAATATAGGAGATGCCCCAGAGCGTATCTTGCGTGTATTTATTAATACCCAAGGTGATTGGAATACCTGGAAAACCACGAAACCTGAGGAAGTCTTACAACCGGAAAAACCTTACGAAGGGGTGGAGCTTCCTATTACCCATTCACTCGCAGGTGAAACGAAGGTCAGAGAGCATGCTGTGCGTGATCCAGCTATTTATAAAGAAAACGGCCACAGGTACCTTGTGTACTCTGTGGCCGGAGAATCAGGAATCGCTATAGCTGAGTTGATCGATAAATAACGCTTAGATATTATAAAGCACAGGTAAGTGATACGTATACCAGTGGGCCATTATAATCAGTGAAGCTACCTGCGGTCGCACTTGAGCGAGAGAGATAACCTACTTTGCCTTCAGCTATCATGCGATCTGTGATTTTGTGCTTTAGGCCAAGTATGATGCTTTTTTCAGAGAAGCCGGCACCATAGGGTTGGCCACCTAACATGACTTGTGGATTGTAATTATTAGCACGTGTTGAGAGTGCTTGGATTGTAGCATCCGTTTGTTTGTCTACTACAAAGCCTGCAAGAGCACTTGCTGTTATGTAGTTGTTATCTGCATTTACGATAGGTGTTGGTATTGGACCAGCACCTGCAGCAGCTACTGTTACAACAGGATAAGCTGTTTGGAGTGAATTGAAGGCGACGTTCACATTGGCTTGAGTGTAAAACCAAGGCTTTGGTGCCCAGTCGATCGTTTCGCTAATTAAGTCACCCGCAACGGTACCAGAAGTGATTTGGTTGCCTGAGCCACCAGTCACTGTGTTGCCTGTGACTGACATATTACCATGTTGAGGTTGATAACGAGTACTAAAGCTTAAGTCTGCTGTTGGCTTATATTGAACACTTAGTTTAAGGCCTGTGAAAGTATAGCCAGTAGCATACAAGCCCCCAGTACTTCCTATGCCTATAAGATCGTTCGCTCCTACGAAAGAGTTTTGATGATCTTTGCGATATACTTCACCGCGGAAGGTGAAAGAGCGAGCAGGGCTCCAATTAAGACCGGCTTTTATGTCTTTATTGTTTAAGTCACCTTCTTGGAAGAAGACGGAACCTCCTGGTGCAGTAGCTGTAGTCGTGACGCCTGTAATACCTGCAACTGAAGTAGCAGCGTAAGGGTTAATCCAGTGTTGATTGCTGTGATTAATGCGATCGTCGTAGTTAATATACAAAGTAACATTTTTGAAACCAGTGTATTGAACGGATGCTTCTGGAGTAGTAGCATGCTCTGTTTCGTGGGAATAGGTTGGATCTGTGGCGACCGTTAAATTACTAGCCGCAGTGCTGGTTGAGCCAGTAGCTAGTGATGCAGTCGTAAATCCACCTTTACTGGAAATTACGTTGTATTCTTGACGAACGCCTGCATCGAGAAGCCAATTACTATTAGGCGTAAAATGAAGGAATGTGTTCGCAACGGTATCATCAACGTTTGCTTTACCGAAAATATTACCCGCGGTGATTGCATTATAGGTAGTATTTAAAGCAGCGAAGTAAGCAGGGGTTATCCATTGTCCACCGTTTGTAGAATTTTGATGTAAGTACGTTGCTCCTACATCCCAACTTAGTTTATCTGTAATTTTTGCTTCGAATTGATTTAGCACTCTAAAACTATTCGAGTGTGTGATTTCTTGGTCATCGAGAACAACGACAGTTGGATCTACGATTACGTTCGAATTTGGATATTTAACATAGCTACGATAATCGTTATTGTTTACCCAATTAAGCGTTGCTTTTAATGTGTCAGATATTTTGCCACGAGTTACAGCCATACTTGCCTCTAACTCCTGATGCTTTTCATTTAAGTTTTGAACATTCGGAGCGATAAAAGGAGTGTTTGCTGGTAAAGCGTTACCAACAAGAGCTCCATTTACTACCGTAGCTGTAGGGGATACAATCGCTGCCCACATCGTTGAATCTTTTCTGCCGGTACGTGTATCAGCATGGAAGTTTATATTAAATACAGGACGATCTGGCTTTGCGAAGGTGGCGTTAAACCAGAAAGATCCACGGTCTGTATGCAATTCTTCATTGCCTAGCTTTTGGAACATATTGCTTTGAGGAAAGAATCCACCAATTCCATCGTAGAAGGTGCGGAACGATTTATAACCAGCTTCGATTGAGCCTACATTAGCGGTTGTAACGTTTACACTGGCTAAATAGTCTTCAGCTCCCATAAGGGCGTGGCCTTTTGATACAACGGTTGTTGTATCTGAGGTGTCCTTAGTGAAGTAGAAGTCTTCGATACCACCTGAGCCGGCAGTAGGGTTGCCTGTGCGTGTATCATAGGTGGCTTTATCGCCGTGTATGAAAGGTGTTAACCCCGTTACTTTGATATAGGACTCAAATGTTGGGAAAGCATCTGTATTAGACGTTGCAGTTTCTGCAAAGCCTAAGATTCCACAGTGAGTAACAATAACGCCTAAAATAAGACGTGATGTGGTTTTAAATGAGAGAAGATTTGTTTTCATACGAGGTGTCGTGCGAAAGGTTATGGTCTTAAGGATGCGTTTACATTTGAACCGTGGACGCCTTCGTGACATCCAGCTGACCAACATGCGCCCTCAGAGAGACGAGAGCCGACTGCGTTAGCGTGTGCACCACCGCTCTTCCATCCTCCGATATTAAAGCCAGAAGAAAGTGTAGCGAGATGGCATCTTAAGCATAGATTTGCATCACGAGCCACGAGCATCTTGTCATTTACTGTGCCGTGTGGGTTATGGCAGGCAGTACAACCTTCTTGTTTGATTGCACCGTGTGTATAGGTGTAAGGGCCAGCTTGTTGTGTGTGACACTTTAAGCATGTCTCCGTTGAAGCAGCGAGAGCGGCTCCTGTGCCACGGATTGCTTTGTCTTTATGGACATCGTGACAGTCTGAGCAACTGACTTTGCCAGCAAGAACTGGATGAGTATGAGGAAGACTCATTTCACCACGCTTATCTAAGTGACAAGCAAAACAGGCTTCTGGGTTTTTCTTAGGATTAATGATCGTTCCTAATTTGCCACCAGATTGTACGTGGAGGCTAGCAGGTCCGTGACACGCTTCGCAGGTAGTGTCGCCTAATTTTACATCGCCAACGTGAAGTCGAGCATGGGTTGAACCAGCAAAGTGGTCTGTTTTATCGGAGTGACATTGCGTACACTCTTTACTGCCAACATACGTTGCTCCGGCAACGTGAGCAGGTGCAACGATGATTCTTTCTGCTGTTACGCAAGAAATGATCAAAGCTGACCACGCAATAATCGCTCCAGTTACGATTCGTTTTGTAGATTTTTTAGGTGTTGGATTCATTGCTTAGTGTAATTGTGTTTTAAGGCAGATAAAGGGGGCTTACGAAGTCTCCTCAGTTATGCTGCGTAGAGTATCGCATATAACGAAAAACGGTTCTGCGCGTGGATTGTTAACATACACGCAATATTTGCCCGATTGATTAGGTTAACTTAAAATATGCGCAGTTGATTAGCAGATAGCGCAAATAATGCATACTAATGGTCAACCTTCGCGCAGATTTTGCTCTCCACTTAATCTATCATAAGAAGCGTTAGGTTTTTCACTATGAATGTTATCACAGAGCCAGTCCATGAAAGCGCCTTGGATATCGATTTAATACAAAAGTACTCGATTGCAGGTCCACGCTACACGTCGTATCCACCCGCAACTCAGTTTAAATCTGATTTGGAGAATTCTCAGTTAGAGGCTGTCATGCGTGAGGATAATGGACCTGATGCAGGACCAATTTCTCTGTATTTTCATCTCCCATTCTGTGAAAGCCTATGTTGGTACTGTGGTTGTAATACAGTTATTACGACTCAAAGAGATGAAGCAGCGAAATACTTGAATGATATTGAAAAAGAAGTCGCGCTAGTTGCTTCTAAAATAAATCCAAAAAGAAAAGTTACACAAATTCACTTCGGTGGAGGAACTCCTACTTTTTTACCTCCAGAACAATTGCGCCGTTTAGGTGCGATGATTCGTAAGTATTTTAATCTCAGTTCAGACGTTGAGTTTGGTGTAGAAATTGATCCTAGACGTCTCACAAAAGAGCATGTTTTAGCTCTGAAAGATATCGGAGCAAATCGTGCTTCTTTAGGAATTCAAGATACGAATGCTCAAGTGCAAATCGCCATACACCGGGTACAGCCGATGGATAACAATAGACAAGCATTCACATGGCTTAGAGAAGCAGGCTTTAACTCGATTAATGTAGATTTAATTTTTGGACTTCCTCTACAAACTCAGCAGACCTTTGAACAAACAATTAAGGATGTTCTTACACTAAATCCCGAGAGGTTATCAATTTTTAGCTATGCACATGTGCCTTGGATTAAGCCTGCGCAGCTTATTTTTGTAACACGTAATCAACTTCCATCGCCTGCTGATAAATTAGCTATGTTTGCTACAGCTCATGAAAAACTGACGGAAGCTGGCTATGTAGATATTGGATTAGATCACTTTGCTCGTCCTGATGACGAATTAGCCATTGCACAAAAAGAAGGTACGCTACATCGCAATTTCCAAGGATATAGTACTGCCGCAGGAGCTTCTTTATATGGATTTGGTGTCTCCTCTATCTCTTCAACAGAGAATAGCTACAGGCAGAACTACAAAGATTTAGATCAATGGCGTAATGCTGTACGCGCAGGGATATTACCAACGGAGAAAGCGCTTATACTCACGGAAGAAGACAAACGCCGTAGAACACTCATTATGCGGCTCATGTGTGACCGTAAGTTAAATTTTGCAGCACTCAGTGAAGAATTAGGCGTTGATGTTGCAAAACGGTATGCCAAAGAAATTGAAGGTCTACGTGATTTAGAAGACGACGGCTTACTTGTTCGTGACTTACAGGGTGTAACGCTTACAAGGCGAGGAGTTCCCTTAATGCGCGTTGTTGCTATGCGCTTTGATGCAACCTGGGTTGAGGGTGCAAGTAAGCACTCAAAAACAGTTTAATGTTTGCAGCCACAGCTTCCACCGCCTGAGCAGCCCGAGTGACTTGTCTCAGGCATGACAGGTTCACTCATTAAGTGGCTTGTACTGATTTCATCCGCGATTTCACAGAGTTGTGCGTAGTACGTTTCTACATCTAACCCAAGGGATGCGGCACCAAACGCTTCGGCATCTGCGTGGGCTGCAAAGGCACCGTAATTAACGAGTACTAATTGATAGAGTGCGATAGCGGGTACCCGTGTCGTGTCCAAAGAAAAGTAAGGATGAATATAAAGCGTGAAACCATCTTCTGGTATATCACCCTTAGCTTCTGGGTAGGCTATTTCATCATTCTCTAATTTCGAAGAATCAAAAACGATTTCAACGGGGTAACGAACACATTCTTTATCTGCTAAAATTACTTGGAGTTCACTCCAGCCAATCTTTGGTCCATACTTTTCAAATATTTCACGGCCTTTTATGGTCACATGATCCGTTAAGGATACATGCGCTGCATTTAGGCTTAAGTCGATTGGAGGTTGTTTGGATTGAACCATAAATTTTTAAACAAATTGGGTGCTAGCTGGTTCATTTGCACGGGTTACTTTACCCATAAGAATTGGTACAGCCATACGAAGGAAAATGGTATAACAGAAAAAGCCGAAGGCCCATATGCCTAAGCAAATGAGTACTTCGTTTTTAGACGGCGTGTATTCAACGATTTCACCGATTGGTGTTGGAACAAAGCCTGGCACCACCATTCCCATGCCTTTTTCAATCCAGATTCCTAAGACTGCAAGTATGCAGGCTGCGTCTAACCATACAAGTCTGCGGCTAAGTGGTAACATGAGCAGTACCATTGACGTTAAATTAAGACCTACTGCGGTCCAAATCCATGGAACAAGAGCATGGTGACCGTGTAATCCAACGAACAGATATTGAGAGGAAGCAGAATTGTGGTCTGTCGTATAGAATTCAGTAAAAAGTTCGTTGATTAATAAAAACATATTAATCGGCATCGCGATTTGAACAATATTACGAAGTGTAAATAAAGCACGGTCAGGTACGATGTAGTCTGAATAGCGGCGTATGACCTGGAGTGTTAGAATAATAAAGGCAGGACCCGCAGTGAAAGCTGAGGCAATGAAACGAGGTCCTAGCACAGCAGAATTCCAGAAGTGACGACCACCAAGTCCTACATATAAGAAAGCGGTAACCGTATGAATCGAAACCGCCCATAAGATTCCTAAAAATACAAACGGAATAGAAAGCCAGCGAGATGGTTTTCTGCCACAGTAGCGGCAATAAATATCATAACCACAAATATGTAGATTGATTAGTAGGTAGCCATTTAGAACGAGAACGTCCCAGCTAAGCATGGATCCTGGAAAGTGAAAGATACCGATACCAGGAATTAAGTGCCAGAATCTGTCAGGTCTACCTAAGTCGACAGTAACGAATGCTAGACACATTAAGATAGCCGCTACGGCTAACAGTTCTCCGAAAATAACTAAGTCGTGTAATTCTTCGTTCTTATAGATGTATACGGGTATAACTAACATGACAGCGGCAGCTGCCATACCCACTAAGAACGTAAAATTAGCAATGTATACGCCCCATGATACTTGATCACTCATGCCTGTAGTTCCTAGGCCTAAGAGATACTGTTTTGCGTATGCATTAACGCCAAATAAGATGACGATCAGTAAAGCTCCGAGCCATCCATAGTAGCGCCAATCGCCAATAAAGGCGTTTTGGATGCAGCGTTTCCAAAAGTAGAGGTATCTTTTCATGGAGCGTTAAATATCGAAGTAGTAAAAGAAACGGGGAAGTGTACCGAGCTCCTCTTTGAGGACCATGACTCGTTTGTTTTTTAGAATATAAGAGACTTCGCTCTCTGGATCTAAAACGTTACCAAATTTACGTGAACCCGTTGGACATGCTTCAAGACATGCTGGATATCTGCCTTCACGGGTACGTTGTACACAGAAGTGACATTTTTCCATCACACCTTTGTGCCGTGGGCGATTGCCTAGGTAAGACATGTTAGGATTAATTTTATCCTTAGGAATGGATGGTTCTGTAAAATTAAAGCGGCGGGCAAAGTAAGGGCAGGCAGCTTCACAATAACGGCATCCAATACACCAATTATAATCGATAACAGTGATTCCGTCTGGTTCTTGCCACGTTGCTTTTACAGGACAAACCTTCACGCAAGGAGGATTTTTGCAGTGATGACATTGAATGGGCATAAAGAAATGCCCAGGTACAGGAACGGATTCAGGATTGTAATTGTGATCACCGCGCTCCAAATCGAACGTTCCATCGTTTGGCATTTTAAGTACGCGAATGTATTGAATTTCAGGACTACGCGATTGGTTGTTTTCAGCAACGCAGGCATGTACGCATTTACGGCATCCGCAGCACCGACTTAAATTCAAGGCGTAGACATACTCTACACCATTCATAGGTTTAAGAGCACGAACGTGAGGTCTAATCCCGTATTGTTTTTGAACTTCGTTTTCGATTCGCTTGAGTACAGCACTAAGTTGTTCAGGAGATAGCTCCGTGTAATGCTTTTGGATAAATTCGTCGACGGAAGGGAAGTCGTCTAATTTTTGTAGCGGTGCTAGAGCCGAAGTTAATGCGGCTGCACCCGCTGTTGCTGCTGTGGTAGCGCGTAGAAAACTACGCCGTGTCATGCCTTCTTCTGTATTGAGATCAGCCATGGAAATTAAGGAGTGTTAAGGGTGTACTGCTTTAGGAGCATCTTCAGGGTGCAGCAGGTGAGGTCCTGGCATAGGAATAATACCTGTAAAGGCAGGTGCGTGAGGATCGTGGCAGGAAGCACACTCTTGTTTGCGAGCAGGACCTTTACTGTGATCCCAGTATCCTTCGGTTCTTCCGTGTGCGCCTGCTAACCAGTCTTCATAGATTGTACCATGGCAACCGGCACACAGTTGGGTCGCTTGATCAAACGTAAGCTTTGTGCCTACGGAAGAGTGCAGTGTATTAAGTTGGTTTTCGTTATGACAGTTGTAGCAATTATTGTTTTTAAAGGTCTTACCATGAGCCATTTTGGTTAGGTCTTGGTGAGCTTTAGGAATGATCGTGCTACCATCTGGATTATACTGAATTTTATATCCCTTATCCGCAGAGTGACATTCGTCACAATTGCGCATACTATAGATCAGATCGATATGTTCTTTAGGAAGGATCACTTGTCCTTCTTTATCGAGTTTAATGACAGGCGGATGTTTAGGATCATGGCAGCTGTAACAATCTAAACCTGAAACATCGGCTCCACTTTTTACTAGTTGAGCTGCGGAGATGCGGATCGTTCCACTTGGGATGCCAGCTAAGTGACTTGGGGGAACGATGGGCTCCTTGTATTCGTGCGGGAAGAGTTTAGGGGAACGTACGAAATAAATTGTTAGGCAGGTAAAAACGCACGTTAGGATACCAAATATCCAGGTAGATTTTGAATTTTCGCTCATTCGATGAGCAAAACTTTACCTCATTTAACCTTTTCTTGCTTTCTATCGGTTGGTTTAAGCTACGCATATATTGGTGTATATTTTGTCCTTATCTGATGTGGCTAAAAATGCGTAGCACTTCACAAAGACTGCATATTGAAGCCTTTTGACAATAAAGGACCTATGAAAGGTAATACTCTACGTACAAATTAACCTTATCTTATAACCCTTCTTTTTATGCGCTTATCTCTTAAAGCTTTGACCTGTGTTGTTGGATTAACTGCGTTGAGTACATTTGCCTTAGCAGATGCGACAGAAAATTGGGCAGCGAAATGTGCTTCCTGCCATGGCAAAGATGGAGCAGGTCATACCAAAGCAGGACGTATGGCTGGAGTGAAAGACCTCACCGCAGCGGATTATCAAAGTTCATTCACCGATGCGGACGCAGCAAAACAAATCAAAGAAGGCCTTAAGGACAGTAGTGGCAAAGTCCGTATGAAAGCCTTTGGTGATGTATACTCTGACGCTGATATTAAGGACTTAGTCGCTTATATCAGAACGATGAAGAAATAATTTTTTTAGGGAGTGTAGGTTTCACGCAAGGCTCTAAACGGAAACGTTTAGAGCTTTGTCGTATTTACACTGCGTGAGGTATATAACTCGTAGAATTTAGAAGCGATGGTGGATGCTTCGAGAGTGGCGTTACCAGAATCGAAAGCCGTTCCTTTAACCATGCCAGTAACGAGTACTTCACCGACATATACCCCTTCTTTAGCGAGTTTAGCCGTGAGGAGTCCGGCTAGCTTATGCTGAGCAGCCTTCGCTACCGCGAGTCCCATGACATTCCACTGTGTACTGAGTGTATCAATTTGAGGACCATAGTTTGCAAGGCCGCCGCCGGTTATAAGCACAGCGGATTCTTTGGAAGCTTTTAAATCGGGGAGTGCTGCTTGAACTGCGGCAACTAGACTTGTCACAGCCACATTTATATTGGCTTGTAGATCAGATACAGGAGCCGAGATTAAGTCACCTGCGGCACTGGAGTATGGGTTCCAATGTATGACTGTGATTGAACCAAGCGCTTTACGTACACGTTCAATCATGTTGGTTACGGCTTGGGAGTCACTTAAATCGGCTGCAAACGCATGCGCTGTGATTCCTTCTTTAGCTAATTCTGCAACAGATGTATTCAGTTTTGCTTCATTGCGAGCGACTAATGCCAGTTGGAAGCCTTCTTTGCCAAACTGCTTAGCGACTGCAGCTGAAATGCCTGTTCCGTATCCACATAATAAAAGTGTTTTAGCCATAATGGGTTCAATAAAGCTTTAAACCCGTAATTGTCCAATAGCTGATGCATTTTTTTGTATCAAATCGCCATAAATCCGAGAGCTGAAGCCCTGTTATGCCTATTTATGGACTTCTTTTTTAGTCTACTCCTGTTAACTTTACCGAGCAATTTATACCCTTTTAAACCCAATACCCCATGGGAAATTCTAATCAAACGAAACTCTCTTTTTTAGAGAAAGCTGGTTACAGTGCAGGTGATGCTGCTGCGAACTTCGTCTTTATGACGATGGTTCTTTTTCAGGCTAATTTTTATACGGATGTTTTTGGTATTAGCGCAGGAGCGGCGGCCTCAATCCTTTTGGCTGCTCGTTTGTGGGATGCTTTTTTTGATCCGTTAATGGGGGTTCTGGCTGATCGTACACGCACCCGCTTTGGTCGTTTTAGACCGTGGGTTTTATGGACAGCACTTCCCTGGGCTGCAGCTATGATTTTAGCTTATTCTACGCCGAAAGGTTGGGGTATGAGTATGATGATTGGTTATGCAGCCTTAACGAATATCTTACTCATGACCTTATATTCCATGAATAATATGCCTTACTCGGCACTTGGAGGTGTAATGACTGGGGATGTGAATGACCGTGCGAGTTTAAACGCTTTCCGCTTTGTTTCTGTGAATGTTGCGCAATTTATTGTCGGTGGACTTACGCTACCACTTGTTGCGAAGTTTTCTGTGGGACATGATAAGCAACACGGTTGGCAAATGACGATGGTTGTATGGGCTATCTTATGTTTGGTTCTATTTTTAATAACATTTCTTACGACAAGAGAACGCATTGAGCCCGTTAAAGAAATTAAAAGTTCACCAAAGGAAGATTTTAAAGATCTCATTAAGAATGGGCCATGGGCAGTTATGTTTTTTATGACCTTAATCCACTTTGCCCTGCTATCTTTTAGGGGAAGTGCGCTTTACAATTACTATCACCACTATGCAGATAAAGCTGCGCTCTTTCATTTCGTAGAGAAATTAGGTTTAACCGCATCATACGGATCAGAATCAAACGGTGGTATCCTTGATTGGTTAGGCTATATTGTGCATGGAGACCGAGCACACCTTGAAACCTCCAATATCGCAGATGTCGCAAATAGCATCATTAACATGCTTGGTACCGCAGTAACGATCGTTGTGATTTTGTTATCTCCGTCTTTATCAAAACGATTTGGTAAAAAAGCAGTTGCTGTAACAGGGTTTGCCTTATCAGGTGTTTGTGCTTTGGCATTTTCACTACTCAAAGCAGATGATGTTTCAGGTATGGTTATCTTAACCGTACTTGGAGCAATTTTTTATGCTCCGACTATCTCACTTGTCTGGGCGATTTATGCTGACGTAGCGGATTACTCAGAATGGAAAACAGGACGCCGCTTTACTGGAATTGTTTTTGCGACGATCGGTTTTGCGCTTAAGACCGGTCTTGCACTTGGCTCGTCTTCCTTCCTGTGGATTATGGCAGGATTTTTCTCTTATCAGACACAAGTAACTCCTAATGCAGATACATTAAACGGATTTCGTTTTTGTAGTGGAATAGTAGTGGGTGTGATGTTTATCGCCTGCACACTGCTCTTAGCGATTTATAAAATAAATAAACAACTTACGCATCAAATCTCCGATGAACTTGCTCAGCGACGTGCAGCTCGTAGTTAATTTCGTTATATGCGACTACGAATTTTCATCTTAAGTTTGTGTGTATGCTTTTCATCTTTAAAAGCTGAGGATGGATATAGGCTATGGATGCGCTATGAGCTTATTCAAAATCAGGAACTTAAAGCTCACTATGAAAAGCAAGTTAAGCATATCATACTTGAGAGTGAGTCGGGTAAAGAGTCGGCGATAATCCTGAATGCACGAAATGAGCTAACGCGAGGCATTCACGGTTTATTAGGCATAAGTCCAGAAATTGAGATTAGGGCACATGCTTATAATTCTCACTTAGGAGAAGAGGGGTACGAATTCGCAATGGATTCAACCGCCATACATCTACTCGCAAATTCTGATCAAGGGTTATTGTATGGATCGTTTGCTTTACTACGGGTCTTACAACAAGAGGAAGTGCTAGAGCACATGGCTTTACGCAGTGTGCCCAGTATTAAGTTAAGACTGCTTAATCATTGGGATAATTTGAATGGAACGATTGAACGTGGATATGCAGGTCGCTCGTTATGGAAATGGGATGAACTACCCAGTAAAGTATCAGAACGGTACCGAGATTATGCACGAGCATGTGCTTCAATAGGAATTAATGGTGTCGTAATTAATAATGTTAACGCTGACGCGCGCATATTTACCTCTGACTATATTATCAAAGTAGCAGCCATTGCAGATGTACTAAGAGCCTACGGCATTCGTGTCTATCTGAGTGCACGATTTTCATCTCCCATCGAAACTGGAGGGCTTAAAACTGCTGATCCACTCAGTCCAGAGGTTGCAGCTTGGTGGCGTTCTGAAGTGAATGAACTCTATAAGGCAATACCTGACTTAGGAGGGTTTCTAGTTAAGGCCAATTCTGAGGGGCAACCTGGACCACAAAATTACGGAAGAACGCATGCGGATGGTGCTAACGTATTAGCGGATGCGTTAAAACCACATGGAGGAATAGTGATTTGGAGAGCTTTCGTTTATGAATCACGACCTGGTGAAGATCGTGTAAAGATGGCTTACAATGAATTCGTTCCCTTAGATGGAAAATTTAGAAGCAATGTGGTTTTACAGATAAAAAATGGAGCGTTTGATTTTCAACCTCGGGAACCATTTCATCCTTTATTTGGAGCTATTCCTAAAACCACAATCGGTCTAGAAGTGCAAATTACTCAAGAGTACTTAGGACAAAATAAAGACGTCGCATTTTTAGCTCCGATGTGGAGAGAGGTACTTGATAGCGATACCTATCGCCCGAAAGCAGGAGCAACGGTAGCGCGTATTTTAGATGGGTCGCTTAGTGGTAATAAACTTTCGGTTGTGGCAGGTGTTGCCAACACGGGTGATGATCGTAACTGGACAGGACATCCTTTAGCGCAGGCTAATTGGTATGCCTTTGGTCGCTTAGCGTGGGATGATCAGCTCAGTGCAAAATCGATTGCTGAAGAATGGACAAAATTAACCTTCGCTACGCAGCCATATGTGGTAGCAACGATTACTTCTATTTTGCTTAACTCTCGTGAAGCGGTCGTCAATTACATGGACTCACTCGGACTATCTGGAATTTTTTATAAAAATCATCATTTTGGTCCCGAGCCATGGCTTGCAGAAGGAAGACCTGACTGGACTTCAGTCTATTACCACCGAGCGGACGCAAAGGGTATAGGTTTTGATCGCTCTAAGACGGGTTCTAATGCTGTTCATCAGTATGCACCCGAATTAGCTAAGCTCTTTGGAAGTGCTGAGTCATGTCCTGAGAAGTATCTTCTGTGGTTTAATCATGTCAGTTGGGACTATCGATTAAAGTCAGGAAATAGTGTGTGGGATGAATTTTGTTTAAATTATCAAAAGGGAGTAGATGAGGTAAGACTTTGGAGAAAAAATTGGGAAACATTGAAGCCTGTTATTGATCCAGAGCGTTTTCATGTGGTTAGAAACTTACTCGCTCGACAAGAATTAGATGCAATTTGGTGGCGTGATACGTGCATTTTATATTTTCAGACATTTTCTAAAAAACCAATTCCTTTGGGGGTTGAATCTCCGCTGCATGATCTTAACTATTATCAGACACATGAACTGAGTTTAGTTGAAACACCTCAGTTACCTTAATTTTTTATGGCCCCAGAATTTCCATTTTTAAATTCAGCACTTCCTCTGCAGCATAGAATTGATGATCTTGTAGGTCGTCTCACGCTGCTTGAAAAGGTCAGTCAACTCATGCACGACAGTCCTGCTGTTGAACGCTTAGGGGTTCCTGCTTATAATTGGTGGAATGAAGCATGTCACGGAGTCGGCCGAAGTGGAGTTGCAACCGTTTTTCCTCAAGTCATTGGTTTAGGCGCAACCTGGAATAGAAAGTTAGTTAAACAAGTTGCTGAAGTGGTTTCTGATGAAGCAAGAGCAAAGCATCATTATGCTGTTTCAAAAGGCAGGCGTGGTCACTACCAAGGTCTTACCTTTTGGACTCCGAATATAAATATCTTTAGAGATCCTCGCTGGGGACGCGGGCAAGAAACCTTTGGCGAAGATCCATACCTTACAGGAGAATTAGGGGTTGCTACGGTCCAAGGGCTTCAAGGTGATAACCCTAACTATTTAAAGACAGCAGCCTGTGCTAAACATTTTGCCGTGCATAGTGGTCCAGAAGCGGATCGTCATACCTTTGATGCGCAACCAACACTTAAGGATTTATATGAGACCTATTTTCCAGCGTTTGAAAAATTGGTTTCACATGGAGTTGAATCCGTGATGGGTGCTTATAACCGGTTATTAGGAGAACCGTGTTGTGGAAGTAAGTTTTTACTAGCAGATACACTACGAAAGAAATGGGGATTTAAGGGACATGTCGTAAGTGATTGTGGAGCAATTGACGATTTTCATAGTTTTCACAAATCTACAAAGACGGCTGCAGAATCTGCAGCACTAGCTGTACGAAACGGGTGTGATTTAAACTGCGGCTGTACTTACACCGATCTTGTTTTAGCAGTTAAAGAAGGACTTATCACAGAAAGTGAAATTGATACTGCACTGAAGCGTCTGCTCTCAACGCGTTTCAAATTAGGACTTTTTGATGCTCAAGAATCAGTACCATGGTCAAAACTATCACCACATATTATCGATAGTCCTGAGCATCGTCTGCTTTCTAGAAAAGCAGCGGTAGAGTCGATGGTGCTTTTGAAAAATAATGGCATTCTTCCACTAAGTAAGGATGTAGAAAGTCTGTTAATTACGGGCCCAACTGCTTCAAGTGTAGATACCCTAATTGGTAACTATTATGGCCTATCATCTAAACTGGTTACGATTGTAGAAGGTATAGCTGGTAGAATTACAGAAGGGGGAAGAACTGTTTACCGGGTAGGGTGTGCCCTTAATCAGACTCCTATGACAGGTATTAATTACACCTATCCTACGGCAGAGGAAGCAGATGTTGTGGTCGCCGTACTTGGACTCAATTCACTTATGGAAGGAGAAGAAGGTGATACTGTATCTTCTCAAACAGGTGGAGATCGTAAAACAATTGAACTAGCGAGTTGCCAACTCGAATTTTTAATCGAACTGCGTAAGCACTCTAAAAAACTAGTTCTAGTGCTTACCGGTGGTTGTGCGATTGCTATACCTGAAGCACATGAGATTTGTGATGCCATACTGCAGGTATGGTATCCCGGGTGTGAGGGTGGGAATGCAGTAGCTGATGTTTTATTTGGTGATGTATCTCCTTCAGGAAAATTGCCTATTACCGTACCAAAGAAGACGAGTGATTTGCCTGCGTTTGATGATTATTCGATGAATAATCGTACCTACCGCTTTTCGAATGTTGAACCGCTCTATCCGTTTGGCTTTGGACTAACCTACACTCAATTCGAATATCACTCGATGAATGGAGACCCTACGAGTTTCACCTTAAAAGAGTCGGTAAAAGTTTCAGGGCGCATTCGAAATGTTGGATCAAGACCTGCGGACGAAATTGTTCAGTGTTACGTACTGCCAACGGATAAAAGGAACGCACCTAAGGCTACACTAGTCGATTTTACGAAAGTACACTTAGAGCCGGGTGAGGAGATCGTTGTGGCTTTCAATCTTAAAGCAGTGGCATTCGCTTCTATAGATGAGAGCGGACTAAAAGTTGCTCCTACTGGAAAGTATAGGGTAGTCATGGGTGCATCATCACCCAGTGCTCGTTCAGACGTGCTAGGTGCCCCTAAGCCGCTTGAATTTATTGTGAGCTGCTAGTTTAGCTATTTTAAAAATAGCTAAACTAATGCGCCCTGCGGTTATGATGAGATGCGTAAGCGTTCTGCTTCGTGTGCAGACTACTCATTACTCAGTGTAAACGCGACATACGTATCGCCTAACTCTCCGCCTACTTTACCGCCACCAGATGCAGCAATGACAACGTATTCTTTTCCATCTACACTATAAATTGCAGGAGCTGCGTATCCAGCAAAGGGTAGAGTACTTGACCAGAGTTCTTCTCCAGTATCGTTATTGAAGGCTCTGATTTTTTTATCTTGAGTGCCTGCACAGAAAACAAGACCGCCGGCTGTAACACTAGCTCCACCTAAATTTTGAGAACCTGTTTTGGGAATACCTTGAGCCGTAAGTTCTGGGTATTCTCCTAATGGTACACGCCACAAAATTTTACCTGTACTAAGATCATAACAATTGAGTAAGCCCCAAGGTGGTTTAATTCCTGGATAGCCATCTTGATCAACTAAGAAATCAAAGCCAGTGAAGCTATAGATTCCGCCATCTTTTTTACTCCCTTGTTTTGCTTTACGAACGGGAGGTTGATTTCTGTGAAAGAGAAAATCAATTACGTCTTTTTTAGCTTGGTCGTCTAAAGCAACCGCGGGAGGCATAGAGGCACGACCTGTTTTGAGCAGCTGCATAACTTCAGAATCAGTCATGCGCTTGTGTAGTGAAATTAAAGGTGGAACCATGCCATTTCCTAGGCGAGTTTGACCATGGCAGGGTGCGCAATTTTGAAGATATAAGGTTTCTCCTTTTGATGGTGGATAGCGCGGGTCGCGTTGCTCATTTTCAGGAGTAAAAACAGTAATAATGGATGGAATTCTATTTGAGGTAACATACAAACGACCTGTCGGTACATCGACTGCTGCGCCAGACCATTCTGCTCCGCCGCGAGTACCTATAAAAATATTAGCTTTTCCTTCGGTGAACGGTTGGAACCATCCGTAGCTAGAGCGTGCTACAATTTGAGCGACATAGTTGTGAGCGGCAGGAGTTCTGTCTGTAATATCGGCCGGATTAAATGCTTCGGACGATATTAATTCTGGGAGTATGTAATCAGGTTGATAGGGTGCTGTCACTTCACCTGGAAGCGTAGAGGTAGGGGCTCGTCTTAATCTTACAGGAAAGATGGGTTTACCTGTAAGACGATCCAAAAGAACGAGAGTCCCTGCTTTGGCAACCGATGTGACAGCATCAATTTTTTTACCATTACGTGTTATCGTAACTAAATTAGGAGGTGCACAGGTATCTAAATCCCAAATATCATGGTGTATATTTTGATAGTACCAGAGCATCTTGCCACTTACAGCATCGAGCGCTAAAACACAGTCGCTAAAAAGATTATCTCCGTGGCGATTAACACCGATGAAATTTGGCTGAGCGGCACCAACAGCTACAAATACTATGCCTCTATTTTCGTCTAAGGAAAGGCCACCCCAACAATTCGCCTGCCAATTCTTTCCGTTACCATTCCAGGTATCTGCACCATATTCAGCGTTTTTGGCCACGGTATGAAAGTGCCAAATTAGTTTTCCTGATTTGACGTTGTATCCATAGGCATCTCCATAAAGTCCCGTGGTTACATACGTATCATTATAGATTACACCTCCTGCTGTAGCTCCGGTTTCAATTCGTGCACGTCCTTGTGTGCCAAAGTTAGGGATAAGTTTTCCAGTTGTGGGATTAATAGCGTAAATCCAATACCCAGAACCAAAAATAATTCTTTCTGAGGCGTCTTCTGAACCCTTCCAATAAATTAGTCCTCTGCGAGCAGGTTCATCTTCAAGGCCTGAGTGTTCAGGAACTTCAACGTGATATCTCCATTTCTCTATGCCCGTTTTCGCATCAAGTGCTACAAGTGCTCGACCTGAGGTAGGCGCATATAAAACTCCGTTCACAATAATCGGAGTACACTCAATCGTATTATGCAGATCTTTTGAGTGGAATATCCACGCTGTCTTAAGATGGCTTATGTTAGTACGATTAATTTGGTTCAATGCGCTATAGCGCCTGGAGCCAGAATCTCCATGTGACCTTGTCCAATCAGTATATGTATTTCCTTGTGGGTCCAGGGTAGGTGTTAGCTCTTCTGGTTTAGCAGCAGCAATCCATTTAAATTCAGGCAACTTCAAACGTTCTGCAGGATTTTCAACAGAAAGATTTGGAGTTGAGCTTGTACTGCCTTCTCCTTTCAGCGTCCAAAATGTTGTTAAAAAGCACAACAAGGCTATGATTCCTGACGCACGTGATTTGGGGTTTTTCACGGCTGAAAAATCACCTAATTTATAGCTTAATCGCAAACCTTAAATAATAGACAGCTAAGCTACTAACTGTGTTTTTTTGATGAGTTAAATGACCCAGCACTCTTTGTAAACTGCTGCTGAAGGCTTCCACAGACAATTTCACATAATTTTATAATACCTGGATCCGAAATAGAGTAGAATACTTGTAGTCCATGTTTACGCCGAGTGAGTACATGAGCAACCGTTAGGCTTTGCAAATGACGGGAAACGTTTGCCTGCGTTCCGCCTACTTCTTCGACAAGCGTATTAACATTTTTTTCACCATCGAATAAGGCATGAATTAGTTTTAAGCGCATAGGCTCCGAAAGTGCAGCAAATCGGCGCGCAATGAGTTCTATCGCTTCAGGTGTTAAGGCGATGGGCTTAGACATAGATAAAAGTGAACAGAACCTTGACATTAATTCAACTATATGCGTATATGCGCATATATAGTAATTAAGTCAATCCTCTTATGAAAACCGATTCGTTTATACGCTTAATAGCAGGTTCCTTTGTCGTTATAGGTGTAGTGTTAACTCACTTCGTGAGCTCGTGGTGGATTTTGCTTCCGCTATTTGTAGGACTCAATCTATTGCAATCGAGTATTACACAGTTTTGTCCTCCTACGCTGCTACTTCAGAAGCTTGGATGGGTTGATGAATCAAACGTGATTCACTGGGGTGGTTTTAAAAAATAAGCGAATGTCTTCCATGTATAAATTTAGGAATCTAATAAAGCTTGGAGCATTTCTAAGCTATGGTCTTGTGGTGCTACATGCTGAGCCTTGGACGCTAGATTCTGCGATCAATATGGCGCTAAAGGAGAGTCCTGATGCTATGATAGCAAAACAACGAATTGTACAGGCGAATGCCCTCGTACAAAGCGCACAGTCTTACTGGTACCCGCGTGTGATGGTACAAGGTAGTTATATGGAAACAACAAGTCCTATGATTGCTTTTGGGTCTATATTAAACCAACGCGCTTTTAACTTTGGATTAAATTTTAATCATCCTGGGCAAATTGATAATCTCAATGGTACAGGTACGATTGCTTACAATTTATACAATGGAGGTAGGGTTACTGCAGGTGTACATGCTGCACGTGCCGGTTATCGTGCTGCTCAAGAAGATCTGAGAGCTACTCAAGATCAGTTAACACTGAGTGTAGCTAGATCTTATTTTGAAATTATTAAAGCAAAAGAAAGTGTTTTAGCGTTAAGTAAAGCTGTAAATGCGTATGAAGCAGCCCTTGCTAATGCTCAAGCTAGATACGAAGCAGGACAATTATTCAAAGCAGATTTACTGAGTTTAAAGGTGCAGCTGGCACAAACAAAAGAGCAGTTAAGCTCTGCTCAAAGTGGTGTTCTTCTTAGTGAACGTTCTTTTGTTTATGTTTTAGGTTTAGGTAAACTTACGAATGCGATTCAATTAGATGAAAACGATGTGTCGCTTATTCGTTTAAGAGAGCCGCAATCATCTGACATTTCGCTTCGTCCTGAACTTGTAGGACTTAGGGAGCGATTAGAGGCAGCTCAATTAATACTTAAAGCGGCTCGTGGAGAACGCCATCCTACAGTGAACGCGTTTGCTAGTTATCAAGTAGATCAAGGTGGTCAACCAACTCATCAGGGTAGTAGCTGGACTGCTGGAGTTGCTTTTGATCTTAATATTTTTGATGGGGGGAAAATAAAAGCAGATATTAGCCAAAGTAGTTCAGAAGTAATACAGGTAAAAGAGATGCTGCGCAAAGTAGAGCAAGGAATTGCCTTAGAGGCAGAGCAGGCAAAGCTAAACTATGAAAATGCTAAGGAGCGTTTGAGTGTGAATACTGCTTCAGTTGATCAAGCTAAAGAAAGCTATGAGTTAACGCGTGCACGTTTTGATCAAGGCCTTGTGTCTACAGCTGATTTGATAGGTGTAGAAAGTCGTTATTTAGAATCTCAAATGCGCAAAACATTTGCTAAGGCAGATGAGTATTTAGCACTTGCCGCGTATCGCTGTGCATTAGGTCTTCCTGTTCTAACACCTCAATAATTTAAAATTATGAATAAGTATTTATTAAGTCTTTTATCTTTAGGTTTTTTAGTGAGTTGCTCTCGCACTGATTCTACTGAACAAGTAGTAGCCAGCAAATATCCTACAGCTATCAAAATAGCTAAAGTTAACGCCGTTTTAACAGAAGATATGATCGATGTTCCAGGTATAATAAAACCTGAACATATAGTAACAATTTCTGCGCAATTGATGGGAACAGTTTCTGAAATGTCGCTGAAAGTAGGACAACACGTGCATTTAAATGAAAGTTTACTTAGAATACAATCTGGCGAAGTAAGTGCACGTTATAATCAGGCAGTTACTGAACTAAGTCAGGCAAAGTTTGATTTAGCTCGGGAGAAGGGCTTGCTAGTTAAGTCAGCTAGTACCGCAGATCTTGTACATAATTTAACAACACGTGTACACGTGCTTGAAGCAGTTGTTCAACAGGCAAAATCATACGTTAATTATTTACAACCACTTGCTCCATTTGACGCTGTGGTTTCTAAAAAGTACGTTGAAGAAGGATCCTTTGTTGCGCCAGGTATGCCGCTTCTTGAGATTGAGCAAGTAGGGCCATTTTGTTTTGAATCAAATATACCTGAAAAACTCGTACACAGTTTAAAAAAAGGAGCTACGTATACCTTAGAGGTAGAGGGACAATTTCTGCAATGTGCTCTATCAGAGTTTTCTTCGGCAGCAAACGTTCAAAGTCATGAAGTTTTCGCTAAATTTAGAATTCTAAAAGCAGGAAGTCTTTTGTCCGGTGGTTATGCTACTGTAAAAATACCAAACTCAAAAACTACAAAACTGTATGTTCCAAAAGAAGCTGTAGTAAGGGAGGGTCAATTAGATAAAGTATTTGTTGTAGGTGAAGATAAACATGTTGTCCTTAGGCTTGTTAAAGTAGGACAAGTTGTAGGGAGTAAAACGGAATTACTTTCAGGAGTTGAAGCATCAGAAAAGGTAGTTCTTTTAGCTCCTGTTGATTTACGTGAGGGACAAATTGTGGAGGTTTTACCGTGAGCAGGTTTCAGTCATCAAAGACTACTAGCATAACTAGGTATGGATTCGCAGGACGATTGTCCTCTGTTTTTATTGATTCCAAATTAACTCCTATTGTTATTTTAGCCTCGTTACTACTGGGCTTATTCGCAGTACTTATGCTTCCCCGTGAGGAGGAGCCTCAGATCAAGGTTCCAATGGTGGATGTTATGGTTGGTATGCCTGGTGCAACTAGCCATGAAGTAGAGAATCTTGTGACCCGTCCTTTAGAGAAACTACTCTGGGAAATTCCAGGGGTAGAGTATTTATATTCTACGGCTCGTTCGGGAGCAAATATGACCATTGTACGTTTCAAGGTTGGTACGGATCTAGAGACTGCCCTTGTTCGGTTAAATCAAAAATTACAAGCTAACTTAGATCGTATTCCACTTGGCGTAACTCCGCCGCTTGTTAAGCCGCGAACAATTGATGATGTGCCAATTTTAGCATTAACATTTCATAGTAATCGCTATGATCAAGAAATATTAAGGCAATTGGTTGTCCAAGTGGATGATGCAATTAAAGCATTACCGCTTGTTTCTGAGACTACCGTTATTGGAGGTGAAAAGAAGCAGGTTCATATCTATTTGAATCCACAGAAGCTTAAAGCCTATGGAATTAATGTAGCATCTCTCGTGCCTATGTTAGCACAGGCTAATATCGAGAGTGTTCCAACTGGACTGGCCTCGAATAATAAAGAAACACTGTTACAGATAGGTGGTTATTTTAAAAACATTCATGAGGTGGAAAATGTTGTTATTTGTGTCTATGGGGATAAACCTGTTTATCTAAAAGATGTAGCCGAAATAAGTGAAGCAAGTGCAGAGCATTCAAACTATGTTCTATACGGTGACAAGAGAACTGGTTTTGAAACTCCGGCTATTACGCTAAGTATAGCAAAACGTCCTGGTGCTAATGCGGTTGATGTAGTTAATGCAGTTCTTGATAAAGTTAATCATTTCAAAGGAATTGTGATTCCTTCAGATATAAAGGTAACAGTCACTCGAAACTATGGTAGTACTGCGCGTGAGAAATCAAACGAACTACTTTGGCATATGGGATTTGCCGTATTTGGTGTAGCAGTATTAATCCTGTTGTTTTTAGGCTGGAGAGAATCACTGATTGTTCTACTAGCTATTCCTGTAACGCTAGGACTTACACTTTTGATTTTTTATTTATATGGTTATACTTTAAATCGGATAACTTTATTCGCCTTAATTTTTTCAATCGGTATACTCGTTGATGATGCTATCGTAGTTGTTGAAAATATTGTGCGACACATGGGGCTACCAAGTTGCCGACGTAAGCGTCTATTACAAATTGCTGTCGAGGCAGTAGATGAAGTTGGAAATCCTACTATTTTAGCAACATGGGCTGTTATAGCAGCAGTGTTACCTATGGCATTTGTTAGTGGCTTGATGGGCCCTTACATGCGACCAATTCCTGTTGGATCGAGTGCAGCTATGTTATTTTCATTACTAGTTGCTTTTGCGGTCACTCCGTGGGCCGCTGTCAAAGTCCTGAAAGGACATGCAAAGCACGATCCTGCGTCGCAGGCCTTTGTTGATGCTCCTTTAACGGATGAAGAAGAGGCGGCTGATGAAGTGATGCCTTCTACTGGATTTACTCGGTTATATGAGCGTTTCATGCGCCCATTGATAGAAGATACAAAAAAACGAATCATTTTTTTGACTATACTTGGCGTAGCAACATTAGGTTCTGTAGCTCTTGTTGTTATAGGTGCTGTAAAAGTTAAAATGTTACCGTTTGATAACAAATCTGAATTTCAGGTTATCATAAATATGCCAGAAGGTAGTACACTGGAGCAAACGGCGCGTGTAGCTAAAGAGATGGCTGGATCAGTTCGTATGGAGCCTGAAGTACGTGATTATCAAATATACGTTGGCACTTCTTCACCATTTAATTTCAATGGACTAGTAAGACATTATTTTATGCGTGCTGGTAGTGCATCGGCTGATTTACAAATCAATCTACTACCAAAAGATGAGCGCAAAGCTCAGAGTCATGATATAGCTCGACGAATCAGACCAAGACTCGTTCAAATCGCGAAACAATACGGTGCGTCTATCGCTGTAGCTGAGGTGCCTCCTGGACCTCCTGTGTTACAGACTTTAGTTGCTGAAGTATATGGGCCCACAGAGGAAGCGCGTTTGAAATTGGCTACAAGAGTAAAATCTATTCTTGCTTCAAGCTTAGGAGTTGTCGATGTCGATTGGTATGTAGAAAAAGAACAGTCAAAAATACTTTTAAATATTGATAGGACTAAAGCGGCATTACATGGAATATCGGAGGAAGCGATTACTCGAGCAGTACAAATAGCGACTCTTGGTTATCCTGTTTCCGTATTGCATA
>Ga0214202_1000011_pt1 | contig 128670 bp, 121 predicted proteins | sample TroBogEpilimnion_9_FD_153040 | JGI IMG/M metagenome (GOLD analysis project Ga0214202, IMG submission 153040) | Freshwater microbial communities from Trout Bog Lake, WI - 03JUN2009 epilimnion | ecosystem: Environmental > Aquatic > Freshwater > Lake > Epilimnion/Euphotic zone | place: Trout Bog...
GCCATTATGTAAGCGTCTTGGGGCTTGCAACTGCTTGAGCTGGCGGGAATTTGATTTCTGTGACGTCAGTCACGAGACAGGGGCGCAACGGCGCGTCGATGGCGTGTCAGAAGTGTGACCCGCCTCACAGATCCGTCCTGTACAACCGGCGGGATGCGCCTCAGGCGGGTAGGTAGGGTGAGTAGTGCGCGACTTTCGCGCGAAACCGGCGGTCTCTCACAGGGCGCCGAATCGGCGCCCTACCCCATTCAGTGGCGCGGAACGCCGAAGACGGACGGACCGTATTTTTGGAGTTTGGCGTTCGGGTCGTAGACAAAGCGCCAGCCCGCGTAACTCGTCGCCTTGTCAAAGTCGACGTCATCGTCATCGAAGCCGGCCACCTTGATCGGCGTTTTCGCGGAGGTACTCGCGACGCCCATCACGCCGCCATCCGGTGCCTTCAGGTCGGTCCAGTCGGCTTGCCCGGTCATGGGGTCCGGATACAGGCTACGCAAGTAATGTTCGGGTACGGTGCCGGTCGGATCGGCCAACATCGACGGTAGGCTCGGCGGATAACGGCCGTGCTTGCGGTAATAGCCTTCGATCGCGTCGCGGTAGGCATGACCGACCCAGAGCAACTGCTGCTCATTGTCGCGCTGAATGGCGCTGCTGACCAACTGGGCCGCCAGCGCGAGCGACAGCCCGATCAGCGTCACCAGGATCAGTACGCCAAAATAGGTAATCCCAGTCGCGGTGGCGGGGCGGCTACCACTCCGCATAAGGGACGCCATTCTGGCCAGTACCCTCGGCGCCGCTCTTCACGTCTTTCACGCCCGTGTTTTCAGGCTCATCCGAGGCCACTGCAACCCAGTGCTCGTTGTCGTTGGTAAACGGATCTACGGGGATAGCGCGCAAGTAATGATCGGCGACCAATGCTTGCAGGGTTTCCGGATAGTGGCCCTTGTCCCCGGAATATCGGTCGATCTGTTCTCGCATGGTCGACAGGTCCTGCCGGAGCACGGTTTCTTTCGAGCGTTCCAGAGACTTGAAATAGCGGGGAACGGCGATCGTCAGCAGCGTCGCGATAATCGCCATGACGACCAACAGCTCGAGTAGGGTGAAACCGCGAGACGTCTTACCATTCACTGTAGGGGACTCCGTTCAATCCGATCTTCGAGGACGTCGAGTGAACGTCGTACACATCGTCTCCGGGCGCGGGGGCATCCGGAGGACTTGCATAAGCGCGTAGCGCCCAGGTGTCTGCGGCCGGTGTCGTCATGTCCGGCCACAAGGGGTCGCGCGGCACAGCTCGCAGGAAATAGATTTTCACGCCGTCCTTGGGACTGCGCGCATCGTCGACACCGTCCACCAAGGTCTGTAGGTCGGGCGGATAGCCGGATTGGTCCGCATCCTTCTTGATGCGCCCCGTATCCGAGGCCTTCTTGTACGCATCAATGGCCGATCGAATCGTCCGCAACGAATCCCGCAGCTGAGCCTCGCGCTCACGCTTGTACATCAATTGCGCGGACGGCAATACCGCGGTCGCCAGCAGCGCGATGATCGCGAGGGTGATCACGAGCTCTATGATCGTGAACCCCCGGGATCGGGGCGGCAGCGCCCAGCGGCCTAGAGCGTCACTCATATATATGTCAGTCCGGTTACGGCGTTGCGGCAATGGCGAGTGGCGTCGCCTGGGTCGCTGCCAACGCACCGCCGTCTTCGCCCATGAGCACCACCTGAGTCGCTACCGTGATCGTCGGGCGGGCGGTCATGACCTTAAAGCGGACGTTCAAGAGGCTTCCGCTGGCTCCCACCTGGGTCCCGCTCGAGTCCATTTGGATGCCGCCGGAGCGAACATCCACTTTACCGTCTGGGGCCACGTCGCCGGCATCGGCGGATACGACCTGCAAGGCGGTAGGGTCGAACCGTAATTGAGTGCGCGCTTTGCCAACGCCGGTGGCGCCGTCCAGACGTACCGCCACACTGATCTCATCGCCGACTTTAGCGATCGTCGGACCATCCAGAGTGACGTGCGCTTTGCCATCGGAGGCCGCTTTCGGCTCAGCTGGCGCGGCGTCCTTCGCGGCCGGCTCTGCCGATTTCGCGGCATCACCGCTCGCGGGAGCCGCATCGCTACCCGCCGCCGACGCCGGCGGCTGCATCGCTACCCCAGCGTCGATACGCTGCGGAACGGCGCGCGGCGCGGTGTTCGCAATCGGCGTGGGGGTCGGCGTCGTCATGATGGACACACCACCCGCCGCCGCCGCGGACGACGTACCCGCATTTGCCGGCGCATCCGTGCTGTGCAAATTCGAGAACGGCGCCGAACGCGTCTGCGCTTCTGTACCGTACCAGAACTCGGTTGCATCCACTGTTGGGCGGGTTTGCGCGCGAATAATGTGCGGGGTGATCGAGAGAATGATTTCGCTCTTGCTACGGTTCGTTCCGTCTGAACCAAACAAGCGTCCGAGTATCGGTAGATCACCGAGCCCCGGGATATGTGACGAACTCTTCTGATCACTGTCCGTGATCAATCCCGCGAGAATCTGTGTTTCGCCGTCCTTCAACTCAAGCGTCGTCGTGGCATTACGGGTACCGATTTGGTACACGTGCGTTTGTCCACCGCTACCGGTGGCCACGTCAAACTCCTTGACGATCGAGGAGACCTCAAGACCCATCTTAATCTGTACGTTGCCGTCCAGATGAATGGTCGGTGTGACATCCAAGTTCAAGCCGACTTCAAGGTACTGAACACTGCTGGTGGAATACGTGCCACCGCTGGTCGCGGACGCGCCCGACGTCACCACCGGCACGCGGTCGCCGATCATGATCTTGGCCTTCTCTTTATTCTTGGCGCGGATGCGAGGACTGGATAACACGTTGGTCTGCCCCGTGGTCTTCAGAAGATCCACGCCGGCGGACAGCTGCGATACCGTGATCGAGTTTTTGTTCTGACCGAGGTAGTCCGCGATATGCATCGACGTTCCGGATGTCGACGTGGTGACCGTCGTACCCGTGGTCGCGGCGCTCGTCGGCAACGGATTCGGCGTAAACGTGGCCGCAGACGGATACCGGATACCCAATTGATCCAAGAGCGTGTTCGCCGCCTCAAGAACTTCGACCTCGAGAATGACTTCAGGCTCTGCGACATCAATGGAGGACACCAGTTTCTCCGCCATGCGGATGTGCTCTGGCGTATCGCGCATGACGACCAGGTTAGCGCGCTCGTCGACGAACAACGTCTTGGAGCCCAAGACGGTCTTCAGCAGGTTTTCGACATCCTTGACGGCCGCATTCGCCAGATAGAAGGAATGAACAATTTCTTCTTGGTATTCCTTCTGCTTCGTCGGGGTTGCTGGGTAAATCAGCACCATGTTGTCGGCCAAAATCTGCTTGGCGAGTTGATTCTGCGCGAGAATCAAATCGATCGCGGATTCCACCGGCACGCCCGTAACAAAGATCGTCGTCTTGCCGTCACTCTTGACGTCTTTATCAAAAATAAAGTTCAGACCGGTCTGCCGGGCTAACACTTCAAAGACCATCTTGGTTTGCGCATCGCGGAACTGCAGGGTCACCGCGCGGCTGTCCTTGGTCTTCAGAACGGGAACAGCGCTGACCGGACCGCGCGTGCTCTGCAATTTGGCAAGCAGGGTCTGCGCCGGCACAAAACCCGCGTCTTCCTCTAAGACCGCTCGCAGCTCGATCTCTGCGCCGTCCATATCCTTCTTATCGAAGAGCTTCTGAGCGCGGGCCACTCGATCGGTATGGGCGAGATCCGCTGCCACCTGCGCCATCCCCGTTTTAGCGCGGGGATTAGACGGGTCAATCCTCAGGATCCGCCGATAGGTCTGCTCAACCGTGTCGGTATCCCCCTTGGCGCGGGCCACATCGGCTTGCGACAGCAGCGTCTGCACCGATTTCTCGGTCCGGGACAGTAGGTCCATCCGATAAATCAGATTATTGGGATCCCGACGCACCGCATCGCCCAGTTTGGCGACGCCGGTCTCGTAGTCTCCGTGCTCGAAGGCTTTCACGCCTTCTCGATGCAGAGAATCCGCGGCACAGCCGGCGAGAAAAACAACGCACACCAGCGTCAGGGTTCGAATGGCAAGAGACTTCACTGTACGACTCCGGCCGGCAGCGTCTGCCGGATGTTGAGCGGCAAGTAATTAAACACGAGCTGCCCACCTTCCACTTTTTCAAAAAGGAGGACACCGTCAAGTTTGTCACCAACATGAGCGTCGATGACTCGATCACCGCGAGCAAGAAAATAAGTGGCGCGTTCGCCGCTAGGCGTGTAGCTGCCGACGTAGGTATACGGCAATGGCGGCGCTGTCGGCGCGGCCGGTGCTTCGTCAGCCGGCGGCGGTGGCGGTGGCGGCGCGACATACCAAGAGTGCGGCGCAAACATCTCCGACGCCTGAGTCGACGCGGCGACACGCCCGGACGCCAACAGCGACGCAGGCGCCGCCGCCCGCGCTGCCTTCGATTGGGCTAAGGCGCGCGCTTTGGCGACGGCACGCGCACGTGCCTCGGCGAGACCCGCCGCGGCTTGCCGCTGCTGTTCCTGTTGCGCCGAGTGATAGAAGTAAATTCCACCCCCGAGCACCAACAGTCCCACGAAAACGACCGCGAAGCGCCGACAGCCGGTCCGCACCGCCGATGCGGCGCGATGGACGACCAATGCGACTGCGTTGCTCATGGGTTACCCCGCGTAAACAAGGTCAATCGGATATTGGCTTCGACCAGGCCATCGGCAATGGTCTTGCGCTCGATGGCCAATTCGCCGATCGACGCGGACGGCACGGCAACCATGACTTTGTCGATAAAACTACGAATGGACGGGTACGAGCCCGACACCGGAAACGACACGTTATAGCGCGTGATTGCGCCGGTGCGCGTCGCGGCAATGTCGTACTTGCCCGAGTCAATGGACAGTCCCGCCTCATCCGCCTGAGCCAGAATCGTACGCATCGTTTTGGGGACATCGGTGCGCAACGGCAGGGATTCCAATAGGCGACGGGGATCGTCTTGGGGGATGGCATTGCCACGACTCGCCCGCTCAGCGGCGGCGGTTTTCGCCTGAGCCAAGTCAGACCGCAGCGAGCGCACGTCGTCCACCAACGGAAGGTGCGTCGAAAAGAAAAACACGAGGGCCGCGGCCAGCAGCGCGATGCCCACGAGGCCTTTGCGACCGGTGCGACGGATCGACCAGGCGACCGTCGGAATCCACTCGCGCGACAGACGATAGCTCACCGTCGTGGCCTGAACATCAATGACATCGCGATGGATCGCCGGTGGTACCGGCGTCGTGTCGGGTGTGGCCATCGGCGCCTTCGGCACCGGCGTCAGTATGTCGCTCATGTGCGCCACTCCGCAGACAGTTTGATTCGGATCGGATGCTCCGGATCGTCCTTGCGTCGTTCGTGACTTTCGAGCATCGGATACTTCAGCACGCTGCTCTGTTGCAGTCGCTCCAACAATTGCAACGCATCCGCCAGAGTGCGCACTTCGGCCACAATGCGAACGGCGTGTTTGGAGGGATCGGGAGCAACACTCAGGATCGATACCTTGTCAGCCATGTCGTGGTTCGCGGCCTCAAGCTCATTCAGCAGAGGCGTCCACGGCACCATCAAATCGTGTTGGACCGTCGCTAATTCCGCGACCAATTTCGTGTCCGTGATAGGGGCGCTGTGCTTGATACGCGGCAGCGCATCCAGGCGCGCTTCCACGCTATCGCGCTGCTGCTGGACATTCGCGAAGGCGAATCCAAGGCCCACGACGGCAGCAATGCCGACGAGCAGTAGACTCATGCCCGTCGCGCGGGCCTCGTGTACCGGCGCGACAAAATCCATCTGCACGCTGCGTGGGTGTTTCATGCGACCACCCGACGCAAGAGATTCAACATCGGCATCCCTTCCTGACGGCTATCCGGCTCCAGCCACTCGAGTTCCGGCAAGGCCCGGCGGCCTTCGGCGCGCATGGCGATCGGAGCATCGATAAAGAGAGGCGCCGAGCCCGCGTGCGTTTCTGTATAGCGCCCGAACGCGCGCAATCGCTGTAGCTCCACGGTCCAATCCGCGGACAGACGCACCGTGTGCACACGGCTCCAGTTCCCGTTCACGACGTGGACGGCGGCCAAGGTGCCGGCATCAATACTGACGAACCAGGCTTCCATCGACGGCAAGCGGCGGCGCCAGGCGTTAAACGACACCACCAGTTGCGACTGCAGCGAGGTCAGCGTCAGTTGCGCAGCGGAAAGGATGTCTTGGAGTTCCGTCCGAAGTGGCGTTGGCGTTGCACAGACCAAATACGGCCGTCCCGGCGGGACGTCCGTAAGCGTCATCGTCCAATCCGACAGCGTATCGCCAAATTGATCGGCGAGCACGTAGCGCGCATGACTGAGTCGACCGTCGGCATCGAGAGCCACCGCGGGCGCGGGCACAATGCCGTATCGAACCCAAGCGTCTGCTAACACGACACGCGCGTGGGCATTTTGCCACTGCGAATCCGCGAGGAGCTCCGCAAGGCGCGCGAACGCCGCCTGCGGATCGCCCGCATGAGCCGCGTCAATGTCCGCCTCAATCGATGCGGAGACGCGACGCCGCAAGCCTCTGCGGATACGCGCCAGGGCGACCCGGTGCGGCGCGATATACGCGACGACTTCGTCACGCCATAGCGGTAACACGGTTCGCCTCCAATAAAGTGGTTTTGCCTTCGCGAACGAGCTCGAGCGCGACCGTCCGCATGAGTTTCGACCCGCCCGCCTCGGCCAATTCTTTGAGTTTGCGCGCAGGGGCGCGCGCCACGATCGCTTCGCGTAACTCGTCGGTCAACACGAGCAACTCACCAATCGCTTTACGTCCTTTGTAGCCGGTGCCGCGACAATGCGCGCATCCTTTGCCCAATCGGAATTGCCAATCGACCACATCACTGGCGCGCAGACCGGCGCGCGAAATCATTTCGGGTGTCGGCTGCGTCGGCTCCGCACACTGCTCACAGACGACGCGGATGAGTCGCTGCGCCATAATGCCGTTTAGCGCCGAGACGAAGGCATAGGGATCAACTTCCATATGCGCAAATCGCCCGAGCACGTCAAAGACGTTATTGGCGTGTACCGTGGTGAACACCAAGTGTCCTGTGAGGGCAGATTGAATGGCGATCTGCGCCGTCTCCGGATCGCGGATTTCACCGACCATGATCTTGTCAGGGTCGTGACGCAAGACCGAACGCAGGCCACGCGCAAACGTCAGGCCTTTTTTCTCGTTCACCGGAATCTGGAGCACACCGGCCAACTGATACTCCACGGGGTCTTCGATCGTGATGATCTTGTCCTGACCCGTATTCGTTTCCGAAATGGCCGCGTACAACGTGGTGGTCTTTCCCGAACCGGTTGGCCCGGTCACGAGCAACATGCCGTACGGTAGGTTGGACAGGCGACGCAGGCGGTCGACGACGTCGGCATCAAAGCCGAGACCGTCAAGACGCAGACCCTGGAGTTCATCCGTCAGCGTTTGCTTGTCGAGAATACGCAGCACGGCATCTTCGCCGTGTACGCTCGGAATGATCGACACACGGAAGTCGATCGGACGGCCCTTCAGCGCTAACTTGAAACGGCCGTCCTGTGGCACGCGCCGTTCGGCGATGTCGAGCTCACTCATGACTTTGATACGCGAGATCACTTGCTCGCAAAGATCTGCGCCACCGAGCGACGCGACGTGTATCAAGACGCCGTCGACACGATATCGAACGGCAAGCCCCGACGGTCGCGTCTCCAAATGGATGTCGCTGGCGCCGGCTTTGAGCGCATCGTAAACGGTGGAGTGCACCAGTTTAACGATGGGACTGGAGTCACTCGAGATGGTCGCGAGCGACAGATTTTCAACGTCATCGGCATCCGCATCGCCACTTCCGTCGGACATGCCGGCGACGTCCATCGCTCGCATATCCTGTTCGTGGCGAGCGATAAACGCCGAGATGGCGTCGCTAGAGGCCAGCGTCCAGAGGAGTGGCACGTGGACTCGAACTTCGACCCACCCGCGCACGCTCATGTCGAACGGATCGGACGTCACGGCAACCAGTTCGGTGCCGCGGCGGACAACCACCGTCCCACGGCGCGACGCGTCGGTGGGGCCGAGGATGTCGAAGGCGGGTGGCAACTCGAGGAGCGCCGGGCCCTCGATCACTGGGTAATTCAGTTTCGCGCCGAGCGCTCGGGCCAGCACGTCGCCGGCAAGGCCGGTCTGGTCCGCCAAGCGCATGAGCGGGGAACGCCCGTCCGACCCATTCAAGGCCAGACGTAAGGCCTCGTCCGATAGTTCGACGGGCGCAGGCGCTGGGGGCGCAGGACGCAGGTCGATAATGGCCGCGTTCATCGAATACTCCCGGCGAGTTCAAAGATCGGAAAATACATAAGCACAACGATGCCGCCGATCACGAGACCAATGACGGCCATCATCGCGGGCTCAATGAGGCGCGTTGCGACATCCACAAAGCGCGACAGTTCGTCGTCGTAGAAGGCGGCGATACGCTCCATCATTTCGCCCATGTTGCCGCTGCGCTCACCGACGCGCAGCATGCGCTCGGCAACAGCCGTCGTGAGACCCTCTTGAGCCAAGGCCTCGGTCAGAGAGCGTCCCTCTCGCACCGATTTCGTCGCTGCCACGAGGCGCGGTTGCGCACTGGCCGCGAGCAGTCCGCGGGTCATATCGAACGCCGTCACGACCGGAATACCGCCGCGGATCAGCATGCCTACCGTTCGGTAAAGACGCGCAAGTTGGTACGTCTGCATCTGCCGACCGATCGCCGGGATGCGCAGGATTGATCGGCCGACCGCGGCCCGAAACGACGGCTGGGATACAAAATAGCCCACCACCACGACGAACGCTAAAAAGCCGACGAGCACAGCCATGCCGTGGGCCTCCAGCAGCTTGCCCCACTGCATGAGAATTCGGGAGGCCAATGGCAACTCTCCGCCAATTTCTTCGTAGACGCTGCTAAAGCGCGGTACGACGTAGGCCACGAGAAACAAGACAACCAGCAAGCCGGCGCTGAGCAGCACGGCGGGATAGATCGAAGCATTGATCAATCGCTTCTTCAGCACATTGATCTGTTCTTGATAAGCAACAAAACGTCGCAGCGCCTCAGAGATCGCGCCACTGCGCTCGCTCGCCCGCACTGTCGCCACAAACAGGGCTGGAAAGGTGCTCGGGAATTCCCCTAAAGCCACCGACAGACTCTGCCCCTCGAACAGTCGTCGACGGAGCCCCTCGAGGACCGACCGTACCGAGTCGTCTCGCTCTTTCTCGGTCAGCGCATCGATCGCTTCGACCAGGGTTAATCCCGCTTCCAGCAAGGCCACCAATTCATTAGAGAACGGCACCAAAGCCAACTTCGCGCGGCCGCCTCGACGCAATCGGGACGCCTCCAGGCGAAGTACGCGCAAACCACGGGCCGTCGCTTGGCGCCGCGCATCCGCTTCGTCCATAGCGTCGATCTCGGCGACCGTGACCGCATTGACCGAATCGAGCGATGTCACCTTAAAGCGCATGACTTACCAGTTCACAATATCCGCGTCTTCGCCCGTACCGCCCTCTCGACCGTCCTTGCCGTACGACAGCAAGTCATAGTCGCCGTGGGTGCCTGGCTGGGTATAGACATAAGGACGACCCCACGGGTCGGCCGGGATGCCCTTACGGAGGTACGGGCCGGCCCAATTCGCCTCGCTACTCGGCGCGACGACCAGCGCCTGCAAGCCTTCTTCGGTCGAGGGGTAATGCCCAACGTCTAATCGGTACTGATCCAGTGCTTTTTCCAGCGAGTCGATCTGCGCTTTGGCGACCTTGACCTGCGACTTGCCGACTTGGGCGAAGTAGCGCGGCGCCACAAGCCCGGCGAGCAGGCCAATAATGACCATGACGACCAGCAACTCGAGCAGGGTAAAGCCCCGCGACAGCAACCGATTCGAACGATTCATACCCACTGAACGCACTCCTTTCCCTTTGAGATCAGGCAGTTGGCAAAGCAACAGCGCCGATCCAACGGCGATCAACACAGTGACTCAGCCTAGGCTGAGCGGCGCCGTACGGAGGAAAGAGCAGCGACCCAGACGCAGAGCGCACTCCCACCGACGGCAGGAGCCACTCTAGCAAACTGACATAATGCGACCGTGACCCGTGTCACGGTCCCGATCAGTTCATCATCCCTTGGGTGGGTGGAATTTGATGGACGGCCAGGGGCCACTCCAGACGGACGGCCGTCCCGGCGCCCGGCGCAGACTCAATGCGGTAACGTCCACCGAGGCGCTCCGTGCGCTCCCGCAGCCCGCGCAAGCCGCGCGACTCCCGCGCCGGCATCCCGGCCGAGGCCGCCCGTCCGGGCTCGAAGCCAGCACCGTCGTCCGTCACCACCACGGCCAAGCGCCCACTTTCAAGCGCCATCTCGACCCGCACCCGCTGGGCATGGGCATGACGGGCCACGTTGTTCAGCAGTTCCTGTACCGAGCGGAACACATCGATACCGAGCGTATCGGGAATCTGCGCATCGTCGACCTCAATCTCCGTCGTCAGATCGACACCGGCGTAAATCTCATTCCACTCGCGACACAGGTAGCGCACGGCAGAGGCCGCGCCCAGATCATCCAACACAGCGGGGCGCAGATTCATGGAGATATTGCGGACGTCCACGAGCACCTCACGAACACGACGGGCACCCGTTTCGAGCAGTTTGGCGGCTTCCGTCGGACGGTCTCGTTCCATGAGGACTTGGGCATTTTCAAGCGAATACTTGATGGCAGTCAGCGATTGCCCGACTGAGTCGTGCAAATCCTGAGCAATCCGCTTGCGCTCCAGTTCCTGTGCGTCCACCAACTGATTGGACAATTCCGCCAAATCCCGCTGAGAACGTAACAAGGTGGTTTCCGACTCACGCCGGCGACTGATTTCCTCCCGGAGCGCCCGGTTCGCCTCCGTCAATTCCTGCGTCCGAGCGCGCACCCGCTCCTCCAAGGACTGATTCAGGAACATCAACTCCCGCTCGGCCGCTCGCAGCGGCGACATGTCATAGACGATGCAGGCGATACGCGGCGGCTCCGACACACTGTTCCACGTGTCGTGAGCGCCGGTGGCATGGCGCAATTCGATCTGCAGATCCCGCGCCAGCGTGTCATCAAATAACTCGAATTTGGCCTCTTTATGGGTGCTGAGCGATTGGGCGGCCTCGTCGATCGCTGTCCGCAACGCGCAGCTACGACGGGTGCACGCCGAATGCAGCAGCGCGTGCAGATCGCGACCAATGGCCTCACGGACCGGCACACCGACCCATCGTTCGACCGCTCGATTCGCCCGCACAATCCGTTGGCGATGATCGAGAACCGCCACAATAGCCTCCACCGAATCGGCCGTGCTTTCCCACTCGACCTTGGCGTTGTACACGCGGGAAATCGTCACCGCGCGCTCGCTATCGCCTGCCGACACGCTGATGCCCGCTGCGATCAACCGGCGTACCGCATCCACGGCCGCGCGACGCGTCGCCGCGTCGGAGACGTTCGGCGGCGTTAAGACGAGGAGCACGTAATTCCCCGTCCCCTGATCCGGGACGGCCGCGCAAAGCGCCTCCAGCGAGGTGATCGGCAGACCTTGTGTGGGATCGGTCGCCCCGCGTGTGTATGCCGTGCGCACGTGTACGCGATCGGCCGCCGCTAACGCATCCGCAAGCAACGGAACGTCGCGAACACCTACCGCGCGTTGCGTCCAGGCGTTCGGCACGTTCGCGCCGGCAACCACGCGAGCCGTTTTCTGACTCGGATCGCGCTCGAAAACCAAAGCCGACGACGATGGAAATTTTTGAACGAGTCGTTCGCACAGCGTGTCGGCAATCGCGCGCGGCGTGACAGCAACCGCACACGCCTCAGCGAAACCAGCAATCAGTGACAGTATCGGCTCCACGCGCGCGCCCTCTCGATGCCTACACAACGACCCATACGTAGTGTGTCAGTCGTATGACTCGAGAACCATGCGTCAGTTCCCGCGCCAGTGGTGTCGCAACGCCTACTTCTCAGGTAGGGTTTACCCGCGCCTAGCTGCTTTGCGTGAGAAAGCGTCGGTAGAGACGCAGCACGGTGGGCACGTATGCCTGCGTTTCCGCGTAGGGCGGAATATGCCGACCGTGACGCTCGACCGCTTCTTCGCCTGCGTTATACGCCGCGAGTGCCAACTCCAGATTGTTGTCGAAGCGGCGTAGCAAATCATGCAAGTAGCGAGCACCACCGTCGACATTCGCCGCCGGATCAAATGGATTCGAGACGCCGTAACGCTTCGCCGTATTCGGATGCAATTGCATCAACCCTTGCGCGCCCGCACGGGAAACCGCGTTCGGATCAAACGCAGACTCGGCGGCAATCACGGCACGCAATAGCGCCGGCTGGACTTCCGTGCGCCTGGCCGTGAGATCAATCATGGACGAAAACGCATGCGCGCGTTCTTTCCAACTCACCGCTTTTTCGACCGACATCGCTACGCGGTCATCACCTGTTTTTTGAAACAGCACGAACCGTGTGTCGTCGGGAACATTCGTGTAATGAGTCACGCCATCGTCATCGACGAAACTGTATATATCCGCTCTGGCCACGCCCGCGATGAGGAGACACAGCACTGCTGTGCATCGCAACGCGGCGCGTGTGTACGAAGCGATCATATAAGTCTCATTCTCATTAACAACAACGTGTACTGGACGATTTGTGCGGAATTTCAGGTTTTATTCTGCGCCGACTCAGCGCCGTTCCGCATCAGTTCATGTCCAAAACGTTACCCGCATCTCAATTTCGGATACGTACAGTCTGTTTATGTTCAATCGCCTGAACAGTAGGTTCAGCACTACTACACTTTACGTGCGGGTCGGGTAACACCGTATTTTTGGTGCTACAGGGTGACTCGAACGAATTGAGGTTTTTTTATGGCTGCTGAAATTCGAGCGGTGAATCCGCCGATCGATTCAAGTCCTGCGGGTGCGACACCTCGACGGGTGTTTCTTGTTGATGATCACGCCATTCTGCGTGAGGGCATCACGGCACTGTTAGCGCTTGAAGCCGATTTTGAGGTCGTCGGCCACGCGGGCTCTGTCGCCGAAGCGATCGGTAAGGCACCGGACCTACGTCCCGATCTCATCATCACCGATTTGTCGATGCCCGGCGCCGCCGGTGTACAGGGTATCGTCGAGTTACGCCGCCATTGCCCCTGGGCGCGCATCGCCGTGCTCACCGTGCACAACACCGAAGAGCACATCCGTGCCGCGTTAGCCGCCGGCGCTGACGGTTACATCGTGAAAGACGCGTCCCGCTCGGAGCTCGTCCATGGCCTTCGCTCGGTGCTGGCCAATCAAATTCATCTGTGTGCCCGATCGTCTGCGCGAGTGGTGCGCAGTTATCTGGGGCACGGCAATGAGCCGGTCCCGACCACCGCAACACCCGTGGTCACTGGTCGTGAGCGGGAAATTCTGGTCATGATCGCCAATGGCCAATCCAACAAGCGCATCGCGCTCACGATCAATCGCAGCATCAAGACCGTTGAAAAGCATCGCGCCAATCTGATGCGCAAGCTGGGCTTGCACAACGTCGCTGATGTCACTCGGTTTGCACTCAGCAGCGGCCTGTTGACCGAAGACGCGCTGCTGAAAAACAAAATGACCTGACGCGGCTGCGCGCTTACGCGCGCAGCGCGTTGATGAACGCAACCGGATCGTCGCCGCGCTCGAGCACCTCAACGAGGGCCGAGCCGACCACCACACCCTCCACGACCGGTTTCAGTAATCGCACCTGTTCCGCAGAGCGAATACCAAAGCCCGCGCAGACCGGGATCGGCGCCAGCGATCGCACCTGCGTCAGGTACTCGGTGACGTCAGTGGGCACCGCAGCAGTTTTGCCCGTCGTCCCCGTCATCGTCACCGCGTAGATAAAGCCCCGCGCCTCTCGGCAGAGCATCGCCAGTCGCTCAGGCGGTGTGACGGGGGTCACCATCTGCACCAAGCCGACCCCTTCAGACTCTAGCGCTGCACGCAAATCCGCACATTCTTCGTACGGCAAGTCGGGCACGATGAAACCCGAAACGCCGGCAGCCCGCGCAGCGCTCGGCAAGCGATCGAGCCCATAGGCGAGCAGCGGATTGAGGTAACTCATGAGGAGGAGAGGCGCACCGGGCCGCTCCGGCAGCGAGCCCAGCGACGCCAGGATCCACGCCAGCGACACGCCACCTTGCAAGGCCTGATGGCTCGCGCGCTGGATCGTCATCCCGTCCGCCATCGGATCGGTGAATGGCACGCCGATTTCAACCACATCCGCGGCGGAGGCGACCCTCACTAACTCGCGCAGGAAGGTCTCCTTGTCCGGGAACCCTGCGGTCATAAATCCGACGATGGCCGGCTCGCCACGCGCGTTCGCGCTGCGGATCGCTTCGCCTATCGTTTCGTGCCCCGGTCGGGTCATGGCGTCGGTCGTCGTCATCACAATTTCCCCTGCAGCAGCGTCCGCTGCAATGTCGGCATGTCCTTGTCACCGCGCCCCGACAGACAGATCACGATCGTGCTGCCCGGGTTCTGCGCCGTCCACTTACGCGCACCTGTGAAGGCGTGCGCACTCTCGATGGCGGGAATAATGCCCTCCGCGGCACAGCACTCGGCCAACGACTCCAGCGCTTCGTCATCGGTCACGTACTCGTACTGGACGCGGCCCGTGCTCATCAGCAGCGAATGCTCCGGTCCCACGCCCGGGTAGTCGAGCCCCGCCGACACCGAGTGCGTTTCCTGAATCTGACCGTCCGCATCTTGCAACAGCATGGAGTAGCAGCCCTGCAACACCCCTGGGCGCCCCATCGTGAGGGTCGCCGAATTGTCACCCAGTGCCGGCCCACGCCCACCGGCCTCAAGGCCAATGAGACGCACCGATGCGTCGCCCACGAAGGGATGGAACATGCCGATCGAATTGGAGCCCCCTCCGACGCACGCGAAGACCGCATCGGGCAGCGCACCCGTCTGGCGAATCATCTGCGCTCGCGCTTCGCGACCGATCACGGACTGCAGGCGGCGGACCAACAACGGATAGGGGTGCGGGCCAACGGCGGAGCCGAGCAGGTAGTAGGTCCCGTTGGGATCCGAGACCCAGTCCCGCAATGCCTCGTCAATCGCCGCGCGCAAGGTCTGGTCGCCGCCGGTGACCGGCACCACGGTGGCGCCGAGCAACTTCATACGCCCCACGTTCGGCGCCTGACGCTCGCAGTCGATCGCGCCCATATACACGGTGCACGGCAATCCGAGGCGGGCACACGCCGCGGCGCTGGCTACGCCATGCTGACCGGCACCGGTCTCGGCGACGATCCGCTTGGCGCCTAATCGCTTCGCCAGCAAGGCCTGACCAATCGCGTTATTGATTTTGTGGGCGCCGGTGTGGGCGAGGTCCTCGCGCTTCAAGTACACCCGAGCGCCCCAGCGCGCCGACAGTGTGGGGGCATACGACAACGCCGTCGGACGCCCGACCCAGTCGGACAACTGGGCGTCGAGTTCAGCGACGAACTCCGGATCATCCAACCAGCGATGCACGCCGGCCTCGAGCCGATCCAGCGCAGGGACCAGCGTTTCGGGAACGTAGCGGCCGCCATAGGGACCAAACCGACCGCGAGCATCGGGAAACTCACCGGCAATCTCGCGCTTCAACAGCGCGCTCGCCTCACCGACTTCGAATAACCTCTGCATCGTCTCACTCCCGTCCGTCAGTCTGTCTGCACCGCCGCCGCGGTTCTCGCCGCCGCGACAAATGCGCGTATTTTGGTACTGTCTTTCTGCCCAGGCGCCGACTCGACACCGCTGGACACGTCGACGCCAAAGGGTCTGACCTGCCGTATGGCGTCCACGACGGAGACCGGATCCAAGCCGCCCGCCAAGATCACCTGCGTGCGTCTCGCCACCTCGGTAGCCTCACACCAATCGGCGCGGTGGCCTTGCCCACTCTCCGCACTCTCGTACAGGCAGCGCCGCGGCAAGGTCATCGGCAGCGCCACTCCGGTACGCAAGACCGGTAAGGTTCGCACACCGGACGGCACGATCAAGCCGTCCAGATCGCTCGCATCCGTTTGCAGCGCGTCCGGCCGGAAGTCGGCGAACAGCGCGTCCAAAAGGGCCGGTGTCGGGTGGCGGGTCACCGCAATCCGCTCAATGCTCGCCGGCACCCGCGCGGCGAGCCGTGCGGCCAACGCCGGCGCTATATGCCGCGGCGATGCCGGATGAAACACAAATCCAATCGCGTCCACGCCCGCCAACACGGCCGCTTCCACGGCCTCCGCGGTGCGCAATCCGCAGATCTTGATCCAGACACTCATCTGGCACGACTCTCCGCGCGACCGCGTTCGATCATTTTGCGACCGAGCGCGACGGGGTCAGCGCTCGCCATCAGCGCCGAGCCCACCAGTGCCATCGTATAGCCGGCAGCGGCCAGTCGCCCGGCATCGGCCTCGTCGACAAGGCCACTCTCGGCCACGCGCGGGAACGCCGTTGGGAGTCGATCGGCCAGTTCGAACAATCGCTCCGGCACCACGTGCAGTGTCGTCAAATCACGGCTGTTGACCCCAATCAGGCAGTCCCCCTCGCGTCCTGTCCAGGCCTCGGCGATACGCTGCGCGACGGCCACCTCTGCCACATCGAACGTTTCTAACAGGAGAAAAAGGCCCAGTTCCGCCGCTTGAATCGCCATGCGGTGGAGTGTCTCCGCATCCAGCATCCGAACGATCAATAAGGCGCCGCCCGCACCGGCAAGCCGGGCCTCAAGCAGTTGATAGGGATCGACGAGGAAGTCTTTGCGCATCGTCGGTACCCCGAGCGGCGCCAGTCGTGCCGACGCACGTTCGAGGTGGGCCAAACACCCGTCGAATCGGTCAGGCTCCGTCAGCACCGAGACCGTGGCCGCACCCGCTGCCGCGTAGGAGGCCACTCGGGCTTCTAAATCTCCAGCGGAGGACGACAACACGCCCATCGCCGGCGACCGTAACTTGAGTTCGGCGATCAGGTCGAAGCGGCCATCCAAGCGCAGCGGGGGCGCGGGGGGCAACTCGGCGACACGAGCCGACAGCTCCTCCGAGGGGAGTCGCGCGCGCGCCGCCTCGACCCGGGCGCGCGAGGAAGCGGCCATACTCGCCAGAAAATCACTCGGCCCACTCATGACACCGTGGCTCCAAACATCGCGAGTTGTCGCAGCAGGTTCGCTGCCGCGCCGGAGTCGATGACCCCCTGTAGGTAGGCGGCACCCGCTCGCGGCCCGTCAACCCGGCCCATCACTTCCATCGCGAGTGCGGCACTCATCACTAAAGCATCACGGTGCGGGCCCCGATCGCGACCCTCCAGCACCGCGCGTAGCGCCGCCGCGTTGTGTGCGGCGTCGCCTCCCCGCAAATCGTCCGGCGCACAGGCCGGCAAGCCGTAATCGGCCGCCGATCGGCGCGATGTCGCGACCTGCCCGGGGCGCACATCGTGCAAGACGAACGGACCTGCCGGCGTCGGCTCGTCCCACCCCGGTTCCCCGTGCACAACGAATGCGCGCTGTATCGGTAGACCCGCCAGGGTATCGGCCATCAACTGTGCGGCATCCGGGCTATACGCCCCGATGAGGTGAAACGGCGGCTCCGCTGGATTCGTCAGCGGACCGAGCAGGTTGAACACCGTGCGAATGCCGAGCGCTGCCCGTACAGGCGCGATCGCTTTCATCGCGGGGTGGTAGTGGGGCGCAAACAGAAACGTGAAGCCGGTGGCGGCCAAACACTCCGCGGCGGCCGTTTCCGCTAACGGAATCGGCAAACCGAGCGCCTCCAACAGGTCCGCGCTGCCCGATCGACTGGAGATCGATCGATTGCCGTGTTTGACCACCTTGGCGCCGGCGGCCACCGCCAATAACGCGGCCCCCGTCGATAGATTAAAGGTGTGCGAGCCGTCGCCTCCGGTGCCGACCAGATCAAGCGTGGGGCCCACGTCGGGCAGCGCGGGGCGACGCGCGAGCGAACGCATGCCGCGGGCGAAGCCACGCACTTCATCGGCTGTTACGCCCTTCGTTCGCAATGCCGCCAAGAGTCCGCCGGCTTGCGCTGGCGGCACCGACGTATCGGTCAGCGTCACCATGAGATCGAACGCCTCAGCCTCGGTCAGACCCTCGCCCGACACGAGTCGCTCCAACACCGCTCGCAAGCTGCCGATCACGGGCGGCGTCCCCCGCTCATCGAGAGGAAGTTCGCCAACATGTGCGGACCGTCCGGCGTGAGGACGCTTTCGGGATGAAACTGCACCCCTTCGATCATCACGTCGCGGTGTCGCAGGCCCATGATTTCGCCCTCCGCCGTGCGTGCCGTTACGATCAGTTCCGGCGGCATCGACGCCGGCAGCGCCACCAGCGAGTGGTAACGTCCCACATCGATCGGGGATGGCAGACCGGCAAACACACCGCTCTGGTCGTGTTCAATCGGCGACGTCTTACCGTGCATGAGGCGCGTATTGCGCACCACCTTGCCGCCGAACACTTCGGTAATCGACTGATGCCCAAGACACACCCCCAAGATGGGCAAGCGGCCTGCAAAGTGTCGGATCATGTCCATCGAAATGCCGGCATCGTAGGGGGTTCCTGGACCCGGCGAGATGCACAGGTGGGTGGGCGCAAGCGCATCGGCCTGCGCGAGCGTGATCTCGTCATGACGATGGACCAAAACCTCTGCGCCGATCACCAGAAAGGCCTGCACGAGGTTGTAGGTGAATGAGTCGTAATTATCGATCAGCAGCAGCCGTGGCGTGGTCATCACAGCCCCTCCTTCGCCATCTCAAGCGCACGGCGTAAGACCGCGCTCTTGGCCAAAATTTCGTCGTATTCCGCCTCGGGGACGCTGTCCGCGACGACACCCGCTCCCGCCTGATAACGGTATTGCCCGTCATGGAAGGTCAGACTCCGAATGGTAATGGCCTGATCCATGTCGCCGCCGTGGCCGAAATAGCCGTAGGTGCCGCCATACAATCCCCGACGCGCCGGCTCCAACTCCTCAATGATTTCCATCGCGCGCACTTTGGGCGCACCGACGAGCGTGCCTGCTGGGAATGTGGCGGCGTAGAGATCAAACGCATCGCGCCCCGCCGCCAAACGGCCACGGACACCTGAGACGATGTGCATCACATGGCTATAGCGTTCGATCACGCGATACGGCTCGACCAGTACGCTACCGGGGAGCGCCACACGACCCAAATCGTTACGCGCAAGATCCACCAGCATCACGTGCTCAGCATTCTCTTTGACGTCCGCCAAGAGCTCGGCTTCTAACGCGCGGTCTTCGCTCACATCCGCGCCTCGCCGCCGCGTGCCGGCGATGGGACGCAACTCAGCGGCCCCGGCATGCAGTCGAACCAAGGCCTCCGGCGAGGAACCGACGAGCGTACGGTCACCCAACTCGCAATAGATCATGTACGGCGACGGATTCACGAGCCGTAGCGCCCGATACGCCTCAAACGGGTCCAACTCGCACTGGCCTTGAAACTGCGACGACAGCACGAGCTGGTACACGTCGCCCGCAGCAATGTAGTCCTGCACGCGTTTGACGCCAGCGATGTACGCGTCACGGCTCAGGCTGGCCGTCGGCTGCTCCAGCCGAGCCGGTGGCCGCCCGGTGGACAAGCCCCCACGCAGCGCTCGGATGATTTCGCGACGCAACGACTGGCGCTCCTCCTCAGAGCCGGCGTGTAACAAGGCGATGCCGCGGGTGACATGATCAAAAATCAGAAAAGAACACGGCGCGAGATAACACGCCTCAGGCATCCCCGGCTCGACCGGCAACCGGGTGGGAACCCGTTCGAACCAACGAACGAGATCGTAGGCGGATACGCCGACTAAACCACCGGCGAGGGGCAGGCCTGGGATATCGGGCTTCGGTCGCGGCGCTCGCGCCAGCGCGGCACGCAGCGCATCGAGCAGCGCCGCGGCATTCGCCGGCCGAGGCATACACTCCAACCGTCCGCCGGCGGGCCTCACTTTTAGCCCCTGCTCATCGAGGCGAATTTCCAGGGCATTGCCAAAACCGATAAACGAGTAGCGGGCGACGCGTTCGCCGCCTTCCACGCTTTCCAGCAGGAATCGTGGCTTGAACGGGCGCAATTTCAAAAAAGCCGATACCGGCGTATCCAGATCAGCGGCAATGTCGAACGGGGGATGCATAGGCTCCTCGTCAGGGTGCGCCGGGGAGCGGGCGTTAAAAAACCCATCCCCGGAGGTCTCGGAGATGGGTTTCGCGTGTACTTACCGGTTGTCTTTCGGTCAGGCCTAACGGCCGCGCGCCCACTCCGTGGAGTGACGCCACCACCAACGCGCTGGGCGGGCTGGAGTGACAGACAGTGGGGCGGCGAGGCTCATGCCCAGAGTATCGCCTGAGGCGCGAAAATTGGTCAAGCCGACCCGCCCGCGGGTAGGATGCGGGTGCCCTACGGAGTGACCCGCCGCGACGATGCCACGCTTCCCTACCCGATTGTACGGCCCCCGCTACTGGCTGACCTGGTTCGGCCTGGGCGTCATCCGCCTGACCGCGGCACTGCCCTACCCGGCTCTGCTGGTGGCCGGTCGCGCCTTGGGGGCCTTGGCGCGACAGTTGCCCCTGCCCTACCAGCGTGTGGCACGACGCAATATGGCGCTCTGCCTACCGGATTGGAGTGATGCCGAGCGCGAGAGCTTGCTGAGGCGCCATTTTGCGTCGCTCGGGATAGGGGTTTTGGAATCGGCGTTGACGTGGTGGGGTTCCGACGACGTGCTGCGCGCGCGCTCCGAGATTCAGGGTATGGAACACCTCGACACCGCCATCGGCGCCGGCAAGGGCGTGATCTTGCTGACGGCCCACTTCACGACGCTGCAGATTGGGGCGCGGATCTTGAACGCGCGCTATCCCATCAACGCCCTGTACCGTCCGACCAAGAATGAGTTGATCGCGGCCGTTTCCGGCGCCAGTTTCGCCCGCAACGCCCGTCGAGCCATCCGCCGAGACGACGTGCGCGCGATGATCTCCGCGCTACGGCGCAACGAGGTCGTCTGGTATGCCGCCGACCAGAGTTACCGCAACAAAGGCGCGCAGATGGTGCCCTTTTTCGGTCATCCGGCCGCCACCAACGTGTTTACGTCGCGACTCGCGGAAATGACCGGCGCGGCCGTGCTCTATTACGAAACGGAGCGTCTACCCGGTACGCGCGGTTGGCGCGCTACGATCCATCCCCCTTACACTGGATTCCCGAGCGGCGACGCGCTCGCGGATACGCTGCGCTATCACGCCTCCATCGAGGCTCAAGTACGGAGGGTCCCCGAACAGTATTGGTGGATCCATAAGCGTTTCAAAGGCTTATCCGAGGACTATCCGGACTATTACGGCCCCTCACCGCCCCGAACCTGAGCGCAGCATCCGTTCCACGCGCGACCAGCCGGCCTCCGCCAAACGACGCGCACCACGCCCAAACTCCACCGCATCCGCCGCGGCGGCCGTCCCGTCCTGCGCCCGCTTGAGGATGCCCTGCATGATCGCCGCCATCCGGAAGAAGTTGTAGGCGAGGTAATAGTCCCAGTGATCCAAGACCGCTCGCCCCGTGCGCTCGGCATAGCGATCCCGGTAGTCGGCTTCCGACGGAATGCCTTCGGGGCAGGCCACGCCGGCCAAGCCGCGATACAGGCCGGCCGGAAAATGCCACACACAACAGTGGTACGCGAAGTCGGCTAGCGGCGACCCGAGTGTCGAGAGCTCCCAGTCGATGACCGCCGTAACGCGAGCGGTGTGCGCATCGAAAATCAGGTTGTCGAGACGGAAATCCCCGTGGACCAGGGCCGTGCCCTCATCGGGCGGTAAGGCGCCTGGCAGCCACTCGATGAGGCGATCCATCGCGTCGATCGTTTCCGTCTCACTGGCGCGATACTGGCGCGACCACCGGGCGATTTGGCGGGCGAGATAGTCGCCGGGTTTGCCGTAATCGGCCAACCCTAACGCCTGCCAATCGACGCGGTGCAGCGCGGCGATCACTCGGTTCATTTCCTCAAAGATCGCGCTTCGCTCTGCGCTGGACAGACCCGGCAACCGGGGATCGAGGTAGACCCGCCCGGGGACAAAATCCATGACGTAGAACGCGCGCCCGATGACCTCTTCGTTCGTGCAGAGCAGATGCGCGGTAGGCACCGGCACCTCGGTCGTCGCCAAGGCGCGGATCACGCGATACTCCCGTTCGATTTGGTGGGCGGAGGGGAGGAGCAGCGCGGCGGCGGCGGGCTTGGTGCGCAAGACGTACTCGCGGCCGCCGGCGCTGACGTGATACGTCGGGTTGGATTGCCCGCCCTGCAGGCGTCGCACCGTCGCTCGGCGCTCAAATCCCTCCACGCGGCCGCGCAAATACTCCGTCAGGCGGTCAGCATCCACGTCGGCAGGGCACGATGCGGTCATATCTAAAGCATCCGGTGAAGTGTCGCAGTCTCCCTATAATGCCCTGACTGAACACCCGACATCGCTAATAGGAATCACCGTGTCCTCTCGAGCCCGTTGGCAAGGTCCTATTCCGTCGAAAGAACCCGGACGCAGTTTTATGGGTGTCTTCCGCTACCTCGCCCGGGCGGCCCGTCTGGCATGGACGACCAACCACGCGCTCACCCTCGCACTCGCCGCATTGACCGTCCTGATGGGCACGCTCCCGGCGGCGGTCGCCTGGATCGGCGCGGCGATCGTCGATGCGGTCGTGGCGGCAACGCGAGGGGCCGCCGGCTTTACGCCGTTGTATCAACACGCGATGGTGCTCGTGGGTTTGGAGGGCGTGACGGTGGCACTGCTTGCAGCCGCGCAGCGCGGGCAATCCACGTGTCAGTCCTTACTGCGCGCGGAACTCGGGCAACGCGTCAATGCCATGATCCTCGAGAAAGCCCTCACGTTGGACCTCTCGCAGTTCGAAGACTCAGAGTTCTACGACAAGTTGACCCGAGCTCGGCGCGAAGCGTCGACTCGCCCGCTGTCGATGGTCATGCGCACGTTTTCTCTGACCCAGAACGTGGTCACCCTCGCTAGCTTTAGCATCCTATTGGCCCATTTCTCGCTCGTTGCGGTGGTGCTGCTGTTGATCGCTGGACTGCCGGTGTTCTTCGCCGAAGCCCGATTCTCAGGCGAGGCGTTCCGCCTGTTTCAATGGCGGTCCCCCGAAACCCGTCGCCAGCTCTACCTCGAATCGGCGCTGTCGAGCGATGCTGCGGCCAAAGAGGTCAAACTCTTCGGACTCGGCCCGTTATTTCTGGATCGATATCGCCAGATCTACCACACGCTGTATCGCGAAGACCGCGCGTTAACACTGCGTCGCGATGCCTGGGGTTTTAGCCTGGGTCTCGTGGCCACAGGGACGCTGTATGGCGCGTACGCGTGGATCGCCTCACGCGCCATGCTCGGCGCGATCACGCTTGGCGCCATGACGATGTACCTCGCGCTCTTTCGGCAAGGGCAAGCTGCACTCTCGGCGGCCCTCAGTTCTGTCGGCGGCTTGTACGAGGACAATCTGTACCTCTCCAATCTGTACGACTATCTGGATCAGCCGGTCCCTGAGCGCGACGGCAGCGCCACGAGCGGACCCGATGCGGCGGACGGCGTCCGTTTTGAAAACGTGTCCTTCTGTTATCCCGGGTCGGAGACGCCGGCACTGTCGGATATCAGCCTACACATCCGTCCCGGTGAGAGCTTGGCATTGGTTGGTGAGAACGGCTCTGGGAAAACCACGCTCATCAAACTTCTGACTCGCCTCTACCCACCGACACGCGGGCGGATCCTGTATGAGGGACTTGATCTCGAACAGTGGAGCGCGACGGCGTTGCACGATCAGATCGGCGTCATTTTTCAGGACTTCACCCGCTACCAGTTAACGGTGGGTGAAAATATCGGCGCCGGTGACGTCACCGCGTTCGAGGATCGGGAGCGTTGGGCCGAGGCCGCCACCCAGGGCCTCGCGGAGACCTTCATCCGGGACCTTCCACAGGGCTATGACACCCAACTCGGGAAGTGGTTTCGTGACGGCCGCGAACTCTCGGGCGGTCAGTGGCAGAAGATCGCCTTAGCGCGCGCTTTCATGCGCTCCCGCGCACGCGTGTTGGTGTTGGACGAACCCACCGCGGCGATGGATGCGGGGGCCGAAGCGGATATTTTCGCGCATTTCCGAACACTGACTCGCGATCGGATCGCCATCCTCATCTCCCACCGGTTCTCGACGGTCCGTATGGCAGATCGTATCGCCGTCCTCGACGGCGGCCGCATCGTTGAGTACGGGTCGCATGACGAACTGATGGCATTAGGCGGCCAGTACGCTCACCTGTTCACGCTGCAGGCCCGCGGGTACCGCTGATCGGGGGCGCCTAGGATCGTCACGAAGTTCTGATAGATTCGGGCGTTCTTCACAGGAGTCGCGGATGACGAGAAGGGCTTTGATCGCGGGTGTCGCGCGAGATTGCGGAGCGCACCTCTCGGGCGTCTTCGCCAATCTGGAGCGTATCGCCGCCTGTTATGACGAAGTGTCATTCTGCTTTGTGGAGAATGACTCCACCGATGACACGCAGGCGCAGTTGGCGCAGTTTGGTCGAGGTCGACCCTCGTTTCATCTGTTCAATCTCGACGGCCTCGGTCAACTCCCCATCCGCACCCTTCGACTCGAATACGCCCGCAACCTTTATCTGTCGTTTGCGCGCACGAACCCGGCGGTGGCCCACTGCGATGAGCTCGTCGTCATCGACATGGACGATGCCGGGGGGTTCCCGATTGACCCAGATCAATTTGCGATCGCACGTGCTCGCTTGGATCAGGACGCTGGATTGGCTGGCGTCTTTGCCAATCAACGTGGTCTCTACTATGACTTGTGGGCGCTGCGCGCCGCCGGCTGGTGCCCCGACGATGTCTGGTTGGCGATGGCCCAAGCGTGCATGGAACCCGGCGTCACCGAGGAGATGGCCTACGATCGCGTGATGGCACCGAGGGTGCGCGCGATTGATCCGTCCTCGCCGCTCATCGAGGTCGATTCCGCCTTTGGGGGCTTGGGCATCTATCGGTTGAGTGCGCTACGCGCCTCCACGGCCACCTATCACGGCGCCCAAATGCACGCCCTGCCGATCTCCGGCAACGGATTGGCGATCATCCGCATGCAATGCTGTGAACACGTCGCCCTCAACAGAGGGTTACGCGCTGCCGGTCACCGCCTCTGCATCGACCCTGGTCTTGTGAACCGACTCATGCCCTCGAGTGCTCGCTTTCCGCCCGGCGCGTTCCGCAGCATGATGTTTTAGGCCGTCTCAGTCTGCGGCAACGTCGAACGACATCGCCGCAAGTCCCTCCCTCGCGCGGGCATGCATGCGCTCGAATGCCGTCTCAAGCATGCGGGCATACCGGGCCGCATCAAAGAGCGGCAAGGTGTCACGACTGCGGAGCAGACGCACGCGCAGTGCGTCACGTCGTGACGACTCATCCACCAACTGCAGGATCAGGCGGCAATAGTCGGCGTCGCTGTCCGCAATCAATTCGGGTAATCCTGCCGCCGCGAGGGCGGATGATGACACGCGCGCGGCAAAGCCCGTTCCCCGACGGCTCACCAAGGGGCATCCCATCCACAGGGCGTCCGCAGCAGTCGAGTGGGATCCATACGGGTACGTATCGAGCGCGATATCGGCCACGGTGTAACGCGCCAGATGATCTGCAAGATCGGCCTCAAAGCCCGCGAAAACCAACCGATTGCCGTCGACGCCACGCGCCATCGCCTCACGCCGCAAGTTCGCCATGGCTTCATCGCTCGGCTGTTGCAGCCAGAGCAGCGTCGCAGGGCGTGCCCGCAACACCGACATCCACAACTCAAAGACTGGCGGGGTAATTTTGATCGTGGGCACAAACGCGCACAGCACGACCGCATCGCTCGGCAAACCGTGCGCCGACCGCGGTCGCGGAGCGGCCGCCTGCCGCCGACTGTGATTGGGCAGGCAACTGCCGCCCAGGCGAACGATACGCTCGGTGTATGCGGTCTCCGATTCAGCGGGCACCACCTGCCCGTCGGCGATCAGGTAGTCGAGTAATTCGCCGCCCATCGTGCCCGGATAACCGAGCCAGCCGACCTGAACGGGCGCAGGGCGCATCGCTAACACACGCGGCCGAGCCTGTTCGGTGTACCCCGCGAGGTCGACGAGGATATCAATCTCGTCGGCGACGATCTGAGCGTAAATATCGGCGACCGGGCGGCTCCCCAACTCCACGAATCGGTCCACCTCACCCCGTATCCGCTGACGGACATCCGAGTCATCCGTGGGACCGAGCGCATACACAATGACCTCAAAGCGGTCGCGGGAACGCTGCGCCACAATTTCCGCGAACAGCCACGCCACCACGTGGTTACGCATATCACCGGAGAGATAGCCGATGCGAGGGCGTTGCCGAGCCCGCGCGTTGGGTACCGTAACGGGACCCGTGCGCTGCGCGTGAAACCGGGCCACCGCATCGGCACACGATCGCAAGACCACCGGGTCATCGCTGAGATACAACACCTGCATCAACGCTTCGTGCTCGACGGGGGCCGTTTCCGCCTCGACCCGCAAGCGCGCGACGTCGTCCGCCCAGCCCGTCCAACGCACCAAGCGCTGCGCGAGTTGCAGGCGTCCGATGCGGGCCAGCAAGGTGGGCCGGCGGACGAGGAGTACGGACAATAAGCGCTCGGCGTCGTCGTGTTGTCGGGCCGCAATCGCGGCGGATGCCAACCCCAATTGCGCTTGATACCACGCCTCTCCGCGCGCGGTGTCCAAACGTTGCGCTTCCCGGTAGGCCGCCGCAGACGCAGCGATACGGTCGCGCATGGACTCCAACATGCCGATCCAACACCAGAGCACCGCATCGCGTGGGTCGAGTCGCCGCGAGGCCTCAAGGTAGTGCCCCGCCTCTTCCCGCTCGCCCACTTCTAACAACGCGGATCCCAGATTACGCAGGAGCACGGCATTCGGTGCCGGTAGATGGCGCAGTGCCGCACGATACGCGACCAATGCCTCGTGATGGCGGCCTAGCGCGCGCAGGACGTTGCCATAATTATTGAGCGTGGGGCCGTGTTGCGGCGTGATCCGCAAGGCGCGTTCGAGCAATTCGCATCCTGCCGAAGACTGGCCTTCGCGAAAGCGCAGGACGCCCAGCAATTGCAGCGCATCGAAGTGCGCGGGCTGCGCGCGCAATACCGCCTCATAACGCTGCGCGGCTTCCGTTAGGCGCCCGGCCCGCTGCGCAGCGATACCCTCTTGAATCAAGGTGCGCGGGTCCTTGGGCATGGCGTCTGCGTGTGAGTGGGAAGGGCCGGGGAGGCTACGCCCGCTATATGACAGTCCTGTGGCATGCCGCCGGCTCAGGCATGAGGTCATTCCCGGAACGTCTGTCACGGTCATGGCCGAATGGGGCGGTCGGCCGTATCCTTGCAGAGATCGCCCGGGGAACCCCATGAAACTGCACCAACTTCGCTATCTCACCGCTGTCGTTCAGAACGGACTGAACATCACAACGGCGGCCCGCAAGCTGCACACCTCGCAGCCGGGCGTGAGCAAGCAATTGAAATTGTTAGAAGATGAGCTGGGCTTTCCCTTATTCGAACGTGACGGCCGTAACCTGACCGGCGTCACGCCAGCCGGGCAGCAAGTCGTCGATCGCGGTCTGCGCATCTTGGAAGAGGTGCAGAACATCCGCCGGTTATCGGCCGATCTCAAGGATGATCGCTCCGGTTCGCTCGCCATCGGCACGACGCACACGCAGGCCCGCTACGTGCTCCCGACGATCGTGCAAAAGTTCCGTAAGGGATACCCCGAAGTGGACCTGCACCTGCATCAGGGGACGACCGAGCAAATTGGCGAACTGGCCAAACTCGACCGCATCGATTTTGCGATCGCGACAGGCGGGTCCGAACTGTTTCCGGGGCTCGTACTGCTACCGTGCTATCGCTGGACGCGGAAAATCATCGTCCCCGTCGGTCACCCCCTGACCCGGGAACGATCGGTGTCGCTGACCACGTTGGCGAAGTACCCGATCGTGACTTATACCTTCAGCTTTGGCGGCCGCTCGTCGCTACCGGCGCTGTTTGAAAGTAACGGACTCAAGTTGAATGTCGCCTTAACCGCCAGCGACGCCGACGTCATCAAGACCTATGTGCGGCTCGGTCTCGGCGTAGGCATTGTGGCGAGTATGTCCTTAGATCCCACCGTTGACAGCGATTTGGTGCAGATCGAGGCCTCGCATCTGTTTGCACCGCATGTCACTTGGATTGGGTTCCGGCGAGGTCGACTGCTTCGGGGCTATATGTATGAGTTCTTGAAATCCTTCGCACCGCATCTCACGCGGCGGCTCATCGACCAAGCGGTCCGCGCCGGAGAGGGCCCCGAGCTGGACGCGTTGTTCGAGGACGTTGAATTACCGCTGCGCTAACCGGAACCGAACGCCGTTATCGGTAGTCTTCTTTGACCCGGACGTAGTGGGCCGCCGAATACAGCAACTGTTCCCGATCGCGGGCGGTCAGTTCACGAATCTCGCGAACCGGGTTTCCGACCCAGAGCGTACCCGCACGGAGGCGCTTACGGGGCGGCACGAGACTGCCGGCTCCGATGATGACGTCGTTCTCCACACAGGCACCGTCCAACACGATCGCACCCATCCCGATCAAACAGCGATCACCGATGGTGCACGCATGCAGCGTCACATTGTGCCCAATGGTGACGTCGTCCCCGACCGTCAGAGGCCCGCCGCCGGGATGATAGGGGCCGTCGTGGGTCACGTGCAGGACGCTACCGTCTTGGACGCTCGTGCGTGCACCGATCCGGATGTCGTGCACATCTCCCCTCAACACCGCCATCGGCCAAATGGACGTGTCGGCATCCAACCAGACCCGCCCGATGACACAGGCCTGAGGATCCACGTAGACGCGCTCGCCCAAGTGGGGAGCATGGCCTTGGTAATGACGTATCGAGTGCATCCCGCAGCCCCTATCGCATCGTGACGAATTCTTCGGAGGCGGTCGGATGGATCGCCACCGTGTCGTCGAAGTCGCGTTTGGTGGCCCCCATTTTCACGGCGACCGCAAAGCCCTGGAGCATTTCATCGGCTCCAGGCCCGATGACATGCAGTCCCACCACACGCTCTTCCGGGCCAACGCACACGAGTTTCATCTCGGTACGCACCTTTCGCTCCGTCAGCGCGTGGTACATCGGCACAAACCCGGTCTTGTAGACGGTGACCGACTCGCCGTGGCGTTGCCGCGCTTCCGCCTCGGTCATGCCCACCGTACCGATCGGCGGGTGTGAGAAGACCACGGTTGGAATCATCTCGTAATTCAAATGCCGGTCCGTGCGGCCACCGAACAACCGATCCGCGAGTCGCCGACCGGCCGCGATCGCGACCGGGGTCAACTGCGCTCGCCCGGTCACATCGCCGATCGCGTAGATGCCCGGCACATTGGTGTTCTGGAACGCATCGGTGGGGATATAGCCCGACTTCTGGTGCACCCCCGCTCGTTCCAAGCCGAGCGTTGCAGTCATCGGTTCCCGACCGATAGCAACAATCACGGCATCAAATGGGCCGTGACTGCGGCCATCCTCGAGGAGTAATCGGTGGCGCAGACCATCCGCCTCGATCGCAGCCGGTACCGCTTGGGTGTGTAGCGTGATGCCGTCCGCCACCATCTCGCGAACCAGCGCCTCACTCAGCATGCTATCGAACGACCGCAGGACGCCGTCCTGCCGCACAAATTGGTGCACCTGCGTGCCGAGTCCCGCAAAGACACCCGCGAGCTCGACAGCAATATAGCCGCTACCGACAACCGCCACGGTCTTAGGGCATTCGGGCAGCTCGAAAAATCCGTCCGAGGTCATCGCACGCTCGATGCCAGGTATCGCCGGTAGAGACGGCTGACCCCCTACCGCGATGGTGATGTGCGGGGCCCGATACTGGTGGCCGTCCACCTCAAGGGTGTGCGCGTCCACAAAGGTGGCGGTCCCGCGTACGCAGTCCACTTTGCGTCGTTCCAGATTGGCCGCGTAGATGCCGTTGAGACGAGCGACATACGCATCGCGTGATGTTTTGATACGTGCCCAGTCATGGCCCTTGGCGTCGAGGTCAAAACCGTAGCCCGCGGCATCCTCGAGCACGTGCGCGATCGACGCCGCCGTCCACATCAGTTTCTTGGGGACACAACCGACGTTAACGCAGGTGCCGCCCAACCGGGCCCGTTCGATGACGAGCGCTCGGGCACCGTACTCCGCCGCCCGCTGCGCCGTTGCCAGGCCGCCGCTGCCGCCACCGATCGCGATGTAATCGTAGTCGTGAGTCATAAGCCGTACGCTCTTATAGGAGTCATTCCGGACATGATATACGGTCGATCGGTCGCGCTCTGCTACGATCCTATTTCCACGACCGTATCTATCGAGTGCCGATGAATCCGCTGATAGACCCGACCGAGTTCCCCGATTACGCCGCGATCCAACCGGAGCATGCCGAACCGGCCGTCCGTGAGCAGATCGCGCACAACCGCAGTGCGCTGCAGGGGTTGCTCCAACAGACTCCGCCGACCTTTGCGTCGTTGGTCGAACCGTTTGAAGCCCTGCAAGCCCGCCTGGGTCGTGTCTTCGCCCCGGTGGCCCACCTGAACTCGGTACAGTCCTCCCCCGCGTTGCGCCAGGCGTACAACGCGTGCCTAGAAGCGCTCACGGAGTATCAATCCGAAGTCGGTCAGAACACGGCGCTCGCCGAAGCGTATGCGGCCATTTTGGCGCAGGAAGGCGACCGCTTACCGGAGTCCGCCCGCCGGGTCGTCGCACACGCGTTACGGGAGTTTGAATTGGCGGGTGTGCGCCTCGCGGACGCCCCTAAGGCCCGCTATCGGGCCATCATGCAGGAACTGTCCCAACTGCAGTCGCGCTTTGAAGAGCAGGTGCTCGACTCCACGCAGGCGTTCAGCCGGTGGATTGAGGATGCAGCATGGCTCGAGGGTCTGCCGGCGCATGTGGTTGAGCGCGCTCAAGCACTCGCCGCCGCAGAAGGGCGCACAGGCTGGGTATTGAAACTCGACCAACCCACCTATTTGGCGGTCGTCACGCACGCCGATCACAGTGATTTGCGCCGTGAATTTTACGAAGCCTGGACGACCCGGGCCTCCGACCAAGGTCCGGATGCCGGCCAGCACGACAATGGTCCGGTCATGAGCCAGATCTTAGCCTTGCGACAGGAATTGGCGGGGTTGCTCGGCTTTGCAAGTTACGCCGATCTCTCGCTCGCGACTAAAATGGCGCGCTCCGTAACGGAAGTCATCGACTTTTTGGAGGCGCTGGCCGCACGCTACCGGCCGGCTGCTTTGGTGGAATTTGAGGCGCTCAGTGCATACGCCGGTCGGACCCTGAACGCCTGGGATGTGGCGTATTACGCGGATCGCTTACGCCGCGAGCGGCACGATGTGTCCGAAGAGGCCCTGCGCCCTTGGTTCCCGCTGCCGAAAGTACTCGCCGGACTGTACGGCCTGATTGAACGGCTCTATGGCATTTCGATCGTGCCGCGCACGGATGTCGCCCTGTGGCACCCGGATGCGAGCTACCTGGATTTGAAGGACGCCTCGGGGCGTCTGATCGGCGGTCTGTATACGGATTACTACGCCCGCGACGGAAAACGAGCGGGTGCGTGGATGGGTGAAATCGCCAATCGCCAGCGCGTCCACGGTGAGTCGCGACGGCCGGTCGCGAACGTCGTCTGCAACTTCTCCCCGCCGAGCGGCTCGCAGCCTGCCCTGCTCCGGCACAGTGACGTCGTGACGTTGTTTCACGAGTTCGGCCATGCCCTGCACCACTTACTCACCGAAATTGATCTGCCAAGCTTGGCGGGCATCAACGGCGTCCCGTGGGACGTCGTCGAACTGCCGAGTCAGATTATGGAGCAGTGGGCTTGGCGCGCTGAAGTCATTCCCCTGATCTCGGCGCATGTCGAGGACGGTACACCGCTACCGACGGAGCAGCTCCAACGTCTGCTCGCCACGCGGACGTTTCACGCCGGCCTCGCCGCGGTCCGTCAACTCGAGTTCGCGTTGTTTGATTTCAAATTGCACGCGGATCCGGCGACGGTCAGCGTCCCGGCGGTACAGCAGTTGCTCGATTCGGTCCGACGCAGCGTGGGCGTGATCCCAGCACCGCCCTTCAACCGGTTCCAGCACGGCTTTATGCATATTTTTTCCGGTGGGTATGCGGCCGGGTACTACAGTTACAAATGGGCCGAAGTCCTCGCGGCCGACGCGTTCGCGGCCTTTGCAAAGGCCGGCGTCTTCGATACGGCGACCGCGCAGCGATTCCGACAGACGATCCTGTCGAAGGGTGGGGCGTGCGACCACATGCAGGCCTTTATCGAGTTTCGCGGCCATCGTCCGGACGTTGAGAGCTTGCTGCGCCAAGATGGATTGGCGGCATGAGCACTCTCCCCTTTCGTCTGGCCACCTGGAACGTCAACTCACTCAAAGTGCGGCTGCCGCATTTGCAGCAGTGGTTAGCGAGCGCGTCGATCGATGCGCTCGGACTGCAGGAGACGAAGACCGTCGACGCGGACTTCCCCGGCGCCGAGCTCACCGCCCTAGGGCTTGAGGGGGGCTGGTACGGCCAGAAGACCTATAACGGAGTGGCGCTGCTGGCGCGGTCACCCGTGACCGATATTGTGCGCGGTATTCCCGGGTATGCGGACGAGCAGACGCGCGTCATCGCCGGCACCGTCCGCGGCGTTCGGGTGATCGACTGCTACGTCCCCAATGGGCAAGCGATTGATTCCGATAAATATACGTACAAACTCGCTTGGCTATCGGCCTTGCGGGACTACCTCGCCAGCGAACTCGAGCGACACCCGCAACTGGCGGTCATCGGCGATTTCAACATCGCGCCGGACGATCGCGACGTTCACGACCCCAAAGCGTGGGAGGGGCAGGTCCTGACGTCCGCTGCGGAGCGAGCGGCCTTGGCATCGTTATGTCAAATGGGGCTGGAGGATGTCTTTCGGCGCTTCGAGCAGCCGGAGAAAAGCTACAGCTGGTGGGACTATCGCGCGATGGCGTTTCGTCGCAAGGCGGGCTTACGGATCGATCTCATCCTCGCCTCCCCGGCGCTCGCGGCGCGCTGCACGGGCTGTACGGTGGATGTGGAGCCCCGGCGATGGGAACGTCCCTCCGACCACGCACCGGTGGTGGCCTCGTTCGACCTGGCCGCCGACTGAGGCGCCTCGCCGTCACGGCAGCGTCACAAATCGTGAACTGGCTCTCATTCACCGCGCGATTGTCTCCCTAGACTTCGCCAATGAATGCTGCCGTCACCCTACCGTCGGTCACGTCGCGATTTCGACGCAACGACTTTGACGTGACCAACACCGTACAGGTCAGTTCGGCCGCGTCGGTACGGGCAGCTGTCGTCGCGCTCTTTCAAGAGGAATGGCCGTCTGTCGCCGTCGAACGGATCGATCGTACGTTCGAGACACTCGACGCCCTATTCGCCGGCCGGCTACCGGGCTTTCATGGGGTCGACACGGTCTACCATGACCGACAACACACCCTCGATGTCACACTGGCTGCGGCGCGTTTGCTCGTCGGCTACGAGCGCAGTGTCGCCCCCGATGCTCGGCTCGGGCCGGATCGCGCCTTCATGGGTTTGGTGACCGCGGCGTTCCACGACGCCGGGTACGTCCGGGAAACGGGCGACACGGAACCCAACGGCGCGCGCTACACCAGTTCACACGTCAGTCGGTCCGCACGGCTGATTTCGCGATTTTTGCTGTCCATCGGCATGCCCGAATGGGCACCGATCGCCGCGCAAATCGTGCATTACACGGGCTATGAAGTCCCCTTCAAAGATATCCAGGCGCCAGACCCGCGCGACCATCAAGTCGGGCATTTGGTCGGTACGGCCGATCTCATCGCACAGATGGCCGATCGCTGCTACTTGGAAAAGTGCCGCGATCGACTCTATCCAGAATTCGTTCTGGCAGGCGTCGCCACCTTGCGGAGTCAAGACGGATCCGTGAACACGCGGTATGGCTCTGGCCTCGACTTACTCCGCAAGACGCCTGCCTTTGTGGAAGCAATGCGACGTGATCGCTTAGACGGCTCATTCCACAGCGCATACCACTATCTGGAGCCGCTGTTCGACGGGCGTAACCCGTACATCGAAACCATCGACCAGCATATGGCGTATTTGCGCAAAGTCTTGCGGACCGGGGATTTCAGTTTGTTGCGGCGCAACCCCCCAGTGTTCACGCGGGATCCGGACCCATTGCCGGCGGTGCGCCGACTCGTGCTGTCCCATATCAAGGACGTCTGGTCCGGCTCCTAACGTTTCGTTCGCACCGAGCGCGCTCGAGTCGGGGGCGTCGCCAACGGCGGCGGGTCTACCGCGCGGACGTAACGGCCGTACACCTCGTCGAGCGCGGCCAACAAGGCCTCTTTACCGTCCACCTCGCAGGTCTCTAGCGCACGCGCCCACGTCCGCGGCCGAAAGCGACGGGACATCTCGCGTGCCGTGGGGGCATGGCTCAGATGCCACGGCTCCGGTTGTACGCCCCCTCGATCCGTGACGTAGGGCCGGTAAAAACCAAACCGAGCCATATGACGGTCTAGCCAGGCGGTCAGCGCCGCGAAGGGCCCGCCAGGCGCATATTCCTCGGGCACGAGTTGCGGTCGCTGACCGTCGGCCAGTGCAGCCCGGTCGTAGACATCGAGGTCGCTGCCCCAGTGGTGGCGGCTGGCGCCGGGCGGCGCCGACCAGATGAGGAGTGCGCGCAGTCGCGCGCGCGGCGCTAACGACGCTGCTACCAGGGGCTGACCCCGGCGATCCAGTAACGGCCGTTCGCCGCGCCACTTCTGATTCCAGATGCGCGCTTGCGTATTGAAGTCACGAAACGACGAGGCCGCACACAACTCAATGCCCTCGCGAGCGGCGGCCGCACGCATCCGCCGGAAAGCCGTTGCCGCCGCAGGCTGCAGCACCGCCCCCTCCGCCTCGACGACATGAGCGCGGCTCCGACCGGTCAGTTCCTCGGGGCCGATACGGGGTCGTGGGGTACGCGACGGACTCATAGCGTCAAGGCTACCTGAGGATGATGCCTACGGGGGAATACCATCGCGGTCGGGAGATACCCCATACAGCGTCAGTCCAGCGCCGGGCTCGCTTATAGTGGGCGTATGGCGGCCTCGACACATCGTCTCTACCTTTACGTTGGCGCCGCGCTGCTGTGCGTGGCGTGTGGCGTTGTGTTCGCGCCGGACGGTCCCATGCGCTGGATACTCATCGCAGGGTTAGGCTTCGCCGCAGCCTCGCTGTGGGCGATACGACGCCAGTCGCGTGATTTGAAACGAACGCTCGCGCAATTGGCGGGCGCCTCGGATCCGGCGGTAGAAAACACCCCGTTAGACGACACCCTTGCCGCCTTGGCAGAGCGTTTGGCGACGGCCGGGCGCAATACCGCCGCGGCCGAGTCACTGGTCAACGACATGGCGGATGCGGTGTTGGTCGTCGGGGCCTTCGGCATCATTCGCCGCTGTAATCCCGCCGCATCTCGCCTGCTCGGCTACGAGGCGACCGCATTACGCGGCCGGACGCTGGCCAGTCTACTGACCGCGGAGGATCGACCCGACTTCAAGTGGGATCGGGCGGCCGGCGAGAGCCGGGATTACCTCATCCATACCGCCTCCGGCACGACTCTGCCGGTTGCGATTACCGGATCGCGAATTACCCACAGCGACGACCTCTTGTTCGTCTTGCACGACATTACCGAACGACGTCAGGCCGAGCGTCGCATCAATTACCTCGCCAAGCACGACGGGCTGACGCGGGTCCCTAACCGGATGCAGTTTCAGCACCTCTTACAACAGGCTCTGTCGCGCGCACACCGGTCCCGCGGCTGCCTCGCCCTGTTCTATATCGACATCGATCGCTTCAAGGAGGTCAACGATACCTTCGGTCACGCGGCAGGCGATCGTGCGCTCGAATTACTCAGCGAGCGACTCACCCAAAGCTTTCCGCCGGAAGCGGTCATCGGTCGCCTCGCGGGTGATGAGTTCGCCGCCTTCATTCCTCAGGTGGATGGCGATGCCCGCGTCGCGCTGGCCGCTCTGGCGCGCGACATCACCGCGACCATGAGTCGGGGATTCTTTCTCGACGATACCGAGATCTACCTGACGATCAGCATCGGTATCGCACTCAACGAGGCACCAGCCGACAACACGATCGACCTGATTCGCTGCGCAGACGTTGCGATGTACCACGCCAAGCAAAGCGGCGGCGGCACGCACACGTTCTATGTTCCGGAGATGAGTGCCGCAGCCGTGCAGCGTCTGATGCTGAAGAACAAACTGCGTCGCTCGCTCGAATTGAACGAACTCCTGACGCTGTACCAACCGCTGGTCGACTTAGAGACGGGTCGGGTCGTCGGCGCCGAAGCATTGCTCCGCTGGCGACTGCCCGGCTACGGCGACATTCCACCCGCCGAATTCATCCCGTTGGCAGAACAGTCCGGGCTGATTCACGCGATCGGTGAGTGGGTCTTCCGACGCGTCTGCGAAGACTATGCCGCGTGGCGCAACGCCGGCTGCGCACCGGACCGGCTGTCCATTAATCTGTCCTTGCGCCAATTCGCCCGCGCCGGCACGGTAGACCGGATCGCAGCCGTGTTGCAGGAGTACCGCGTCACCCCATCAGTCATTGAGCTGGAAATCACGGAATCGACGCTGATGGACACCGAGCGGTCGCAGCCGGGCCTTGATGCGTTGACGGCGCTGGGATTGCGACTCGCGATTGATGACTTCGGCACCGGCTACTCGTCGCTGGCAGCGCTACGCCAGATGCCGGTGAAAACATTGAAAATCGACCAATCGTTCGTCCAACGCGCGGTCGACACGGCGGACGATGCCATGCTGGTTCGAACGATCATCGACATGGGCCGCAACCTAGGACTCGAAGTCGTCGGTGAAGGCGTGGAAACCGTCGAGCAGCACCGCGTGCTGGTCGACCTCGGCTGTCATCTCGGTCAAGGGCGGCATTACGGGGCGCCCATGACGGCGGCTGACTTCAAGACGCGCCTGCAAAGCAACCCTGCAGATGACACGGGGCTGCGCTTTCGCGCCTGACGGAGGCACCTGACCGCGGTACGCTACGCGCCCCTGTTAGTTCTCCTAGACCCATGATCACGTTCCGCGACGTCACCCTGCGACGAGGCCCTCGGGCGTTGTTCGTTGGCGCCTCCTTCAGTCTCTACGATGGCGATCGAGTGGCTGTGGTGGGCCCCAATGGCACAGGCAAGTCTAGCCTTTTCGCTCTGATCACCGGGGAACTCACCGTCGATACGGGGGAAGTCTCCGTTCAGGCCGGCCATGTATTGGCCGCCGTCGCCCAGGAAGTGGAGGCAGATCCGAGGCCTGCGGTGGAATTTGTGCTCGACGGCGACCGCGAGCTCCGCGACGTGGAAGCCGCCCTGGCCGCGGCCGAGGCCGCCCACGACGGTGCGCGCGTGGGTACGCTGCACGCCCACCTCGACGCCATTGGCGGCTACGCAGCGCGCGCCCGTGCCGCGCGCCTGCTCGCCGGCCTTGGCTTTGATGCGGTCGCGATCGAAAAACCCGTCGCCGAATTCTCGGGCGGTTGGCGGCGCCGGCTCGCGCTCGCCCAAGCGCTGATGGCCCGTTCGGACGTACTGCTGCTCGACGAACCGACCAATCATTTGGATCTGGATGCGGTCTTGTGGCTCGAAGACTGGTTGCGCAGTTATCCCGGCCTGTTGATCGTCATTGCGCACGATCGCGAGTTTCTCGACCGCGTGGTGAACCGCATCGTGAGTATCGAGGGCGATCGGATTGAGGCGTATACGGGTCACTACTCCTCGTTCGAGGCACAACGGGCGGATCGACTGTCCCAGCAACAGGTGGCGTTTGAAAAGCAGCAGCGCGAAGTGCGTCATATCCTCGACTTCGTCGCACGCTTCAAAGCCAAGGCCACCAAGGCGCGGCAGGCACAGAGCCGATTAAAAATGCTGGAGCGGATGGAGCGCATCGCACCCGCGCACGTCGATTCGCCGTTCGAATTCGCATTTTTAGAGCCCGCTCGTCTACCACGACCCTTGCTGGCATTCGACGGTGCGGCCGCCGGATACGGGGACCGTGTGGTGGTGAGCGGCGTCTCCCTAACCATCGCGCCGGGCGATCGGATCGCCCTCTTAGGGCGCAATGGCGCCGGTAAATCCACCCTGACCAAAGCGTTGGCGGGCGTGCAGCCGTTGCAGGCCGGGCGGCGCACCGCAGCGCAGGACTTGCACGTCGGTTATTTCGCACAGCATCAGATCGAGTTGCTCGACGCCACGGCCACTCCGCTGCAGCACCTGAAGCGGCTCGGTGGTGACGCGCTCGCCCGAGGCACCGAAGAGGAACAACGCACCTTTTTGGGCGGTTTCGGGTTCGCGGGCGATAGGGTCTTTGAGCCTGTCGGCCCATTCTCGGGCGGCGAGAAGGCTCGGCTGGTTCTGGCGTTGATCGTCTCGCAACGCCCGAACCTGCTCCTGCTGGACGAGCCGACCAATCATTTGGATTTGGAAATGCGCCACGCCCTCGGCATGGCACTGCAGGATTACACCGGCGCGATCGTCATCGTGTCGCACGACCGCTATATGCTGAAATTGGTCGCCGACGAACTGTGGCTGGTCCACGACGGGCGCGCCACCCCCTTTGAGGGCGACTTGGACGAATACGCGACCTGGTTGCGTCACGAGGCGAACGCGCCCCGCAGCGCGGGTAAAGCGGAGGATGGGCCCCGCTCAGCTGCGGCCGACAAGGAGCGCAAACGGCTTGAAGCGGCGCGTCGGGCCGCGCTATCGCCGTTGCGCGCGACCGTGACGCAGGCCGAGCGCCAGATGGCTCGCCTAACGCCGCAACTCGCTGAGCTGGCGACCCGGTTGGCGGATCCGGCGCTGTACGAGCCGTCAGCGCGCACGGCACTGACGGCGCTCCTGGCCGAGCAGAGCGCGGCTCAACAGGCGATGAACGCCGCGGAAAGCCAGTGGCTCGAGGCCTCCGAGGCGCTGGAAGCGGCCCAGCGCGAGGTGGATTGAGACTCAACCAAAGACAGCATTTGCATCGCTTTCGCGAATCGGGTGTATAGTATCTGTACACCCTCGGGCCTTTCGGCCCCGGTCACCGTTAAGGCGTTGTTATATGTTTACGATCAAAGCAGTTTCGCAAGCCACGGGCGTCAGCATCGAGACGCTGCGCGCCTGGGAGCGCCGCTACCGGGTCGTGGAACCGCATCGGGACCCGAATGGACGTCGCTCCTACTCGCCGCCCGATGTCATTCGCCTGCGCAAACTGCGAGAAGCGACTGAACGCGGCCATGCCATCTCGAAATTGTCGCGGTTTACGGATGACGAGTTGGCATCGGTACTGGCCACGCCCGCCACTGAAGGCCCGGCACGCGCGGCGGCGAAATCATTCTCGGCGCAGATGATTGATGCGGCTGAAGATTACCGCCCGGAAGACTGCGAACAGGCGCTCTCCATGGCGCTGGCTCTGCTCCCCATCGACGACGTCGTGACCGCGGTACTCTCGCCCACATTGATCGAGGTGGGTGAGCGCTGGCACGCGGGCGCCTTCAACGTAGCCCAAGAACGCATTGTGACCGCGGCGGTCCGTCGGCAGGTTGGCGCTGTACTGGACACTTACAGCAAGATTTCTTCCAGCGATCCGATCGTCTTCGCCACGCTGCCTGAGGAGCGCCACGAACTGGGGTTGCTGATGAGCGCGCTGATTGCCGCGTCCAAGGGCATCCGCTGTCACTATCTGGGCACGGAATTGCCAGCGGCAGACCTCGCCACCTACGCGTCGCGCGTCGGCGCCTCGGCGATCGTGCTCTCGTTTGTCTTACAGAATCCGCGCACCTCGGCGGGACCGTCACTGGCAGATCTGGTCCTGCGTACACCGAAGGACATCCGCATCTGGGTGGGCGGTCGCGCCGCCGACGGACTTGAGCTCGCCGCGCTCGGCAGTCGGGTGACGCATCTGCCCGACTACACCATTTTCCATAGCGAACTCGACGCGCTCCTGTCAGCAGAGCGCTGAGCCTAGCGCGACTGGGCGCGGCCGAGCGCTGCGTCCACTTGCGTCACGAGTTCGGTGACCGCAGTGTCCCAGGCCGCCTGATACGCGGCCACCACGTCGCTGCGCCGATCGGCACGGGCCACCGCCGTGCCTGACCCTTCCACCGTCGCAATAACGCGCCGATCGGCACTCGTACCTAAGTCGCCGCGCAGGGCGACGCGGACCGTCGGCGCCACGCCCGTGGCGGAATACTCTGCGGTGAAGGCGACGATTTCCGTTTGCAGCAGATATTGGCCATGAAAGGTCGAACGGTCGGAGACGACCGCCCGAGCGACCCCGTGGGCGCGTAACGCATCGATGAGCAAGCCGTCCACCATCTGCGGCAGCGGCGCCGCCCAGCGAGCCCCGGCATACATGTCCGAGCGGCCGTCCGGAAGTGAAACCACCACGTGTTCCGTGTCCAAACCCGCGCGGGCGCGCGGCCGGGCAACCTGTAGAACCTCATCGCGTACCGCCGGGGTCGTGGCGTGTGACGCGGTGGTCAGGGCATAGACGTCCGGTTCCGGCGCCTGCCGCTGCATGAGACTCGAACAACCGCAGAGCAGCAGCGCCACAACACTGATCAACAGGAAACGGGAGTTCATCGGGGGATCTCCACACCGCGAGGGGACGCCTGATAGAGCAATCGGGACGGGTCTTCTCGCAAGGATTTTGCCAATTCGCGGACTTCCGCCGCCGCCGCCCGACTCTCGGCAGCCAGCGCAGTCACCTCGCTCAACCCCTGGCCGGCAAAATCATCAAGGTCTCCTTCGTGCCGGGCGAGCAACGTATCGATGCGACGACTGGCCGCCGAAAGACCGTCGGAGGCCGCCTTCAGATTCTGAAGGGTGGCGGCCAATTGCGGCCCGGACGTGTTGATCAACTGACCGGCGCCGTGGGTGGTCTCGCGCAAATCAGCGACCAAAGCGCGGGTGTCTTGAATCAGTTGGGCCGCGTTCTTCGCCGCCTGAGGCAGCGACTCGGACGCGACCTGCGCGCTGTGGATCACCGACGACAGCGCCTGAACATTCTCATCGGCGAGTACTTTATTGACTTGGCGCATGACGCGATTCGCATCGGCCACTAGCGCCGGCATACCCGCAATCAATCGGTCAAAGTCGGACGACGCTGAGCGGATCACCGGGTATTCCTGACTCGGAATATCGGCACCGACGCGCTGTAATTCGGGCGTCTGTGACAGGTCTATGAACAGCAAACCGGTGATCCCCTGCATCGACAGCCGAGCCACGGTATCCGGACGTACCGGCGTGGCCTTATCGACATCGACCAACACCAACACCCGATCACCGGCACGGGAGTCCAGGCGTATCCGTGCCACGCGACCGACGTTGACGCCCAGATAGCGAACCGTACTGCCTTCCTGGAGGCCGCTCACGCTACCGCTAAAATAAACCTCGTACCGTTGGTACTCGCGTCGGTCACTCGAGTTCGTGTACCAGAGCACAAATACCGCCGCCATGGCCAGCACGACCAGTACGAACGTTCCGACGGCCACGTAGTTCGCTTCGCGATCCATCATGTTCCCCGGGCAACCCGACTGCGGCTGCCATGAAAGTATTCGCGGATCCACGGATGGGGATGCCGCACAATGCCGTCCAGTGTATCGGTCACCATGCGCCCGTCGACAATGACGCCGACGCGATCACAGGTACGGTAGATGGTATCCAGATCGTGCGTCACCATCACGACGGTTAAACCGAGCACCCGCTTCAGATACACGAGCAGTTCGTCGAAATGACCGGCCGAGATCGGATCCAGCCCCGCGGTCGGCTCGTCCAAAAACAGCAGCACCGGATCGAGGGCCAACGCGCGCGCCAATGCCGCCCGCTTGACCATGCCGCCCGAGAGTTGTGCCGGATATTTATCGCCAGCGTCGTCCGGCAACCCCACCAGTCGTAATTTTTGTCGCGATAGGCCGCGGATGACCGACTCCGGCAGTCCGAGCCACTCCAGCATGGGTAATTCAATATTTTCGAGCACCGTGAGCGACGAGAACAGCGCACCGTGTTGGAACGTCACCCCATAGCCGCGTTTGACCTGACGCAACTCCTCGGCACCGAGCGTCGTGATTTCCCGCCCATTGATACAGATTTCGCCCGCACGCGGTGCGTGCAAGCCGAGCAACGTGCGCAGCAGCACGGACTTACCGCTCCCCGATCCGCCCACAATGCCGAAAATCTCGCCGTGATCGACCCGCAGGTCGAGGCCATCATGAACCACCTGTGACCCGAACCGGTTACACAAACCGGTCACCTCGACGGCGGGCGCGAGGGTCTCCATTAGAAATCCAGCTCCCAGAAAATCACCGCGAAGATCGCATCGGCCAAGAGCACCAAGAAGATGGACTCCACGACGGCCACGGTGGTCAGGCGACCCAACTCACGGGACGTATTACGGACCTGCAGCCCCCGATAGGTACCGATGAGGGCAATCAGGAACGCAAACACGGGGGCTTTTATGACGCCCGCCCAGAACGTGGTGGGCGCCATCGCCTCCTGCATACGGATCAGGAACTGATTGAACGGGATATCGACTAAGAGCCACGACAGCACCGCCCCGCCGGCGAGCCCCATAGCGTCCGCAATAACGGTCAGGAGCGGTAGAGCAATGATGAGCCCGAGCACCCGCGGCAGAACTAACAACTCGATCGGGTTGAGCCCGATGGCCCGCAAGGCATCGACCTCTTCGTTCAATTTCATGGCCCCGATCTCCGCCGCGAACGCACTACCCGATCGGCCCGCCACAATGATGGCGGTGAGTAGCACGCCCAGTTCGCGGAGCACGGATGTGGTGACGAGATCGACGACAAAAGGCTGCGCACCGAACTGGCGGAGTTCCTGCGCACCGATGTACGCGACGATCACGCTAATGAGAAACGCAATCAGCGCCACGATGGGAATCGCGAGTAATCCCGTCTCGTAGACTTGTCGAAACAGCGACTTCGGGCGCAGCCGAGCCGGTTGCCGCAACGCCCCACCGGCCACGCTGTAGATGCGCCCGAGAAAGTCCACGACATTGCGCAGCGCTTCCCCGCCTTGCACGGCCCAGCGACCCAAGCGATCCAGCGGCAAAGCGGCGCCGTAGCCCGGCTCCCGGGCATGCACCGGCACCGCGGAGTCTCCGGCCGCATTCAGCGTATCGGTAAAGCCCAACAGTTCCGGCCGAGCCGTCCGCCAGCGCACGGGGATGCCGACGTCTTCGGCGCGCCGCTCCAAGCGGCGCAGCAGAAACGCGCCGGTGAGATCGATCGCCTCCAAGCGATCAAACAACACAACGGCGTCTGGCACTAATTCAAACGATTCAACGTCTTGCAGTCGCTGTGACGCCTCGGCCGCCGTCCAGCGGCCGAGGATCGCCACGCCCGAACCGTCACTGAGGCTTTCTATAGAATGAGCCATAGCGACGGTCGCGGACTCATCAGAGCGACTTGTGCGAACCGTCGCAGAGCGGCGCGTTCTTAGTGGCCTTACACGCGCAGAAATACACCGTCTTCGATGCATCCGCTGTGTACTGCTGCGGCGCAAACTCGCTGCCCTTATGCGAACCGTCACAGAACGGCTGCTTGCTGGACTTGCCGCAGGTGCACCACCAATAACTCTTACCCGCCTCAACGTCGACACCGATCGGCGCAGTGCCGGCCACTACTGGATCACTCATAAACCATCTCCTTAACCCAAAGCCCGCCACACCCTCCCAGGTGAGGCCCCATGCTAGCAGTCTGCTCCGCGTCCGCCCATCCGGGCTGCACGGCACGGGTCTGCGCTCGGGCCCCAAGACAATCGGGGTGGTCGCCGGAGGGCTGCCGATGGTTAGCGCGATCCGCGCAGATGCGCCTCCACGAGCCAGAGCTGCTTGTCGATGGCCGCGGTGATTGCGTTGAACAGATCCGCCGTGACCTTGTCACCGGCGACATCGCAGGCATCAATCGCCGCGCGGGTTAGCCCCCCGAATGTGGCGAGTGCCGTCGCGATCGCGTCCACGTGCTGCTCGCCGTCTGTGATCTCGAGGGGATAGGCCGGTAGAGCGGAGCGACCGGCGACCGCTTGCACCGTACCGTGAGCGGCATATCCGATGACGGCGAGCCGCTCGGCCAGTTCGTCCACCTGGGACAGCACCACGGCATGGATCGCATCAAAGAGTTCATGCAGCGCAATGAAGTGCGGGCCTTTGACATTCCAATGGGCCTGCTTCAATTGCAAACTGAGGTCAATCGCATCCGCGAGGCGTGACGCCAGCAGGGGCGCTATGGTCTGGCGAATGGTTTCCGATAAAGCGATACGCGTCGTGTGCATGACGTGTCCTCCCAAGTTGTCTTGGGAGCAGTGTCGCGCAAGGTCCGCGACCGATCCAATGACCCGTCCCAATCACGACGATTGGGACGGTCTATCGGTTATGCCGAGGGATCGCGGCGACGGCGCACTTCAATCGTTGTCGCGATCAGCACGATCCCGACGAGCACGCCCCACCACAGGTTCGGGTTGCTGAGGAAGCCGGCGACATCGATGTGGAGCAACGATTCGCCGCTGATACGGCCCGCCACATCCGCCGGCCCGAACTCACCGGTCTGTTCGTCAAATTTGATCGCAGTGACAGAACCGGCGTGCTCCGGGAACCCGAGGCGACTGACGAATACCGTGATGAAGGCGTGCGTGCCAAGCAGCAACTTCTCAACGAGCGCGATGGCGGCTGGAATCAGCAGCGCCACGAGCGCCGGGGAACGCGGCGCCACTGCCGAGACCAACAGCACCCACGCCATCACGGGCAACGCCCACAGTTCCACGGCGAGCAACTCATACAGTCCAAAGCCCTCGACATGCGCCCAGGTCGATGGCGTCCACAATGCGGCGGCGATTCCCGGCACCGACATCAACTTCACCGACACCGCCAGAGCGAGGATGACTTGCGTCAGCCACAGGGCTACAGCGGCGAGGGCCGGCATCACCACGAGCGCGAACGCGAGCTTGGACAGTACCGTCGCGGCATCACCGACCGGCAGTGACTTCCAAAACAAGATACTGCGATCTTTACGTTCGCTATATAGCGTATCGACCAAGTAGGCGTACTGGACGATTTGCAGTATCACCAGGAAGAGCGCGGCGATGCCGATCAACAAACCCATCACAACGCCATCGATCGCCGTCGATTGGACTTTCACGTGCGCGGCAAAATCGGCGGAAAACGAACCCGAGACACCGTAGAAAAGTCCGAGTAGCGCTACCACTGAAATCACGAGCGCGGTTACCGCTGGGACCAACCAGGCGGAGCGCGATTCCCACAGCTCGCGACGGACCAGCCAAATAAACTGTCTCATGCCGCACCTCCGGTGACCTGAGCAATGAAGAGATCAGCGACTGAGGGCGTATGGACTTCGCCCACACTCTGTAGGGTCACGGGATCGACGCCGTCGTAGAGGTACACCCGGCGACCCAACGAATCGCGACGTGATATCGGCTTTAGCGCATCAGCGGCAGCTAGGCGATCGGGATGTACTACCACCTGATGGAAACGCTGTTCCAGCGCCTCCATCGAAACGTCCAACACGATGCGGCCATTGTCGATGAAGACGAGGTCCGTGAGCAGATGCTCCACTTCCTCGACCTGGTGCGTGGTGATGAGGATGGTGCGCTCGCCATCCATGTAATCGGACACCAGCCCATCGTAGAACTGGCGACGGGCAACGATATCCAGGCCTAACGTCGGCTCGTCCAGTACGAGCAATTTCGCATCGATCGCTGTAACCAAGGCGAGATGCACTTTGGTCACGGTGCCTTTCGACAGCGTCTTGATGCGCGCCTTGCGATCAATCCCCGAGCGCGCCAAGAACGCTTCGCACCGTTCACGCCGAAAACGCGGGTGCACACCGGCGACAAAGTCGATGGCATCACCCACGCGCAGCCAACGGGGCAGTAGAGCCACGTCGGCGATGAAGGCGACATTCTCCATCAAGGCATCCCGGGATTTGACCGGATCGAGGCCTAAGACCCGAAGGTCGCCACTCACTGAAAGCAGCCCGAGTAACGCTTTCAGCAACGTCGTTTTGCCCGCACCGTTCGGGCCGATGAGCCCAACGATCCGTCCCGGCTGTACCGAGAACGACACATTATCGAGGGCCGCCTTGCGTCCGTAGGTCTTACGGAGCCCTTTGGCTTCAATCAATACGGACATAGTCAGTCCTCCGTCGTGACACCAGCACTCGCTGGTGTATCAAAGAGTTCAGCCGGTGTAAGCCCGAGGCGCTTGATCGTGGCCCGTAGGCGTGGCCAGTCCTCGGCGAGAAAGCGCGCGCGCTCATCCGTCTTGAGTGCGGCGGACGCGCCTACCGAGACGTACATGCCCAGACCACGCCGTTTCTCGACGAGGCCGGCATCGGCCAGTTCCTGATAGGCCTTGAGTACGGTCAGCGGATTCACGCGCAGGTCGGCGGCAACGGTGCGGACCGATGGCAGAGCCTCACCGTCTTTCAGCGCACCATCCAAAATGAGCGCGATCACGCGATCGCGCAGTTGCCGATAGATCGGCTGTGTATCGCTAAATGCGGCGTCCATGGCAGCCGACCTCACAGCAACGTCGGCACATCGACCGGTAAGGCGCGATGCGTACGGTGGGTCGACGACTGGACTGCGTTCAGCGCGGGCGCGCCGGCGCGGGTCAGGCTGGCCCGGCTGGTGTGGCCGTGTGCCATAGCCCCTAGCCACGAACCGCCCGCCAGCACCAACGCCGCGAGCAGATACATCCAGGGTCGAAGCACGTGTTTCATGGGGTCCTCCCGAGCAGACCCAAATGAAGGTCTTGTGTTGTAGTTAACTATAACACTAAACCAATTGCAACCCCTCACTCACCGCGTGCCGACGTGACGAACGCCACGCAACGGCGGAAAGAAAAGTCCGCACCGTTGGGTCTCGGCTAAACTAGGCGTTTTACCCCGCCGAGTTTCGGAGCGAAGAATGAAGCAGCCGATCAATGTCACTATCACGGGCGCCGCCGGTCAGATCGGCTATGCGCTGGCTTTTCGCGTCGCCTCGGGTGCGATGCTGGGACCCGACCAGCCCGTTAACCTGAATCTGCTGGAAATCACCCCAGCGCTGCCGCAATTGAACGGCGTGGTCATGGAACTCAGCGACTGCGCATTCCCGACCTTGAACCGTGTCACCGCCACCGATGACGCTAAGGTCGCGTTCCGCGATTGCGGCGCCGCTTTGCTGGTCGGCGCGCGCCCGCGCGGCCCGGGCATGGAGCGTAAGGACTTGCTGATGGCTAACGCGCAGATTTTCTCGGCGCAGGGCAAGGCGATTAACGAAGTCGCTCGCCGCGACGTCAAAGTGTTGGTCGTGGGTAACCCAGCCAATACCAACGCGCTCATCGCGCGCAGCAATGCCCGCGATATCGACCCCCGCAACTTCACCGCGATGACGCGACTTGACCACAACCGCGCCATGGCACAGCTGGCAGAGAAGACCGGCAAGCACGTCAACGACGTCCAGAGGGTCATCATCTGGGGCAATCACTCGGCGACCCAGTACCCGGATCTGAACCACGCGACCGTCTGTGGGCAGAGCGCATTGTCGCTCGTCGATCAGGCCTGGTATGCCGATCACTTCATCCCCACCGTGCAGCAGCGCGGCGCAGCGATCATCAAGGCCCGCGGCGCGTCGTCGGCGGCCTCGGCGGCGTCGGCGGCCATCGATCACATCCGCACGTGGATGCTGGGCTCAGCGCCGGGCGATTTCGTGAGCATGGCGGTCGCGTCCGATGGTAGCTACGGTATTCCCGAGGGCGTGGTGTATTCGTACCCCGTGACCACCTCGAACGGCTCTTACGAAATCGTTCAGGGATTGGAGATCAACGAGTTCAGCCGCGCGCGCATGACTGCAACGCATCAGGAGTTGCTGGAAGAACGTGATGGCGTGAAAGACCTCCTGTAAGGAATCCCGTTGGGCCCTTCTACCTTCCTGCTGGCGTTTACGGCGCTCTTCTCCATCGTCAATCCGTTGACGGGCGCCTTCACGTTTTACGGCGCCACGCAGGATTTTTCGTCGCGCGCTCGGGCCCAAGTGTCCCGGCGCGTGGCGTTTTATTCGTTCTGTTTGATCACAGCCTCTCTGTACGTCGGCGCGTATATCCTGAGTTTTCTCGGCATTTCGCTGCCGGCGTTGCAGGTGGCTGGCGGTATCGTCATTTCGCTATCCGGCTGGGGCATGCTGACCAGCGCGGACAGCACGGAGCAGCGACGTAACGAGGCGTCGTCTGCCTTGAGCGATCACTCCATCACGGAACGCTTGTCGTTTTATCCGCTCACGATGCCACTGACGGTCGGCCCGGGAACGATTTCCGTGGCCATCTCAGTCGGCGCCAATCGCCCGACCGGCGTCAGTGCCGATGCGATCACCTTTTTTATTGCCACCGTGTTGGCGGTGGCAACGCTCGCGGTGTGCATCTATCTGGCGTACCGACACTCAGACCGCTTAGCGGCCGCCATCGGCAAGACGGGCACCGCCATCGTCGTCCGCCTATCCGCCTTTTTGCTGTTCTGCATTGGCATCCAAATCGGTTGGACCGGTCTGTATCAACTGTTGAGCACCCTGCCCTTCGCGACGCCGCAAACGTTGCCCTGAGTGTCCGCACCGATTCGGCCTCGCGACACGCCGAGGCATTTGATAACGTTTGCTTACTAAATGAGCCATCCTCCTACGCCATGAGCCACGAAAACGTTGTTGCAGAATCCCGCCGCAGCCCCGTCCGGACGCTGATGCTGGTCGTGTTTCCCCTGCTGGTCACAGGCGCCGCCGTTTGGGTGTATGGCTCGGCCGGGCGGTATGTCGACACGGATAACGCCTACGTGCAGCGGGATCGCATCGATGTCTCGCCGCAGGTCTCGGGCGATATTAAGGAGGTTCGCTTCCACGAAAATGACGTCGTCAGCGAAGGCGCTCTCGTCCTCGTACTGGACGACACGCTGCAGACCATCGCCGTGAAAGCCGCCGAATCCAAACTCGAGTCGGCCCGCGCCGAGATTGCGGGCGCCCTAGGCGCCTATCGCGAGAAGGACGGCGAAATCGAGATGGCGCGTCGGGCCGCTGAATACGCGAAGCGAGACACTCAGCGTCAGGATGAATTGGCCGCCCGAAAACTGGTTCCCGCGGCGACCGTGGATTCCTCGCACCGAACCACCGACCTGTCGGTCGGGGCAATCGGTGTGTTGGAACTGCAACGTGACCAGTTACTGGCACATCTCGGAGGCCGTCCCAATCGTCCCGTGGACGATTATCCGCCCGTCCGCGTGGCACTTGCCGAACTCGAGCGCGCCCACGTCGAGTTGGCGCGCACACGGATCTATGCGCCACGGCAAGGCGTGGTGAGTCATCTGCCCAAAGTCGGCGCGCGAGTCGATGCGGGTCGCCCTGCGTTTGCGATCGTGGGCAGCGAGCGGATTTGGCTGGACGCGAACTTCAAGGAAACCGACTTGGAGTGGGTGCGGCCCGGGCAGCCGGTGACTGTGGATATCGACACCTATCCGTCGCACCCTTGGAAAGGCACGGTTGAAAGCATTGCCGGCGCCACCGGCGCTGAATTTGCGCTACTCCCGGCACAAAATGCCTCCGGCAATTGGGTGAAGGTCGTCCAACGGATCCCGGTGCGAATCACGCTCGTGCCCACAGCGAATGACCCGCCGCTGCGGGACGGCATGAGTGCAACGGTTCAGATCGATACGGGCGCACACACCCGCTTTGATCGTTGGCTGGGTCGCAGTCGCTAGGCGCTCATGGGACAGATCACGCTCGTTCGTCACGGTCAGGCCTCCGTACAAGGCGCCTCTTACGATGCGCTCTCATCCCTCGGCCACGCCCAAGCGCGCCGACTCGGCGAGCACTGGGCAGAGCGCGGTCTGCGATTCGATGCCGTCTATGTCGGACCGCGGCAGCGCCATGCCGAAACCGCTGCACACATCGCTGCGGTCTATGCCGAACGCGGGCTACCGTGGCCGACCCCGCAGCAGGCGCCTGATCTTGATGAGCACCACGGACTGGCCGTCCTCAAGCGAGCCGCCGGCCTCAACGAGCCCGGCGATGGATTGTTGAGTGGTGACGTGAGCCGAGACGCCGCCATACGGCAGCTCTTCGGTCATTACCATGAGGTCATGGGCGAATGGGCCGCGGGCGCCTATGCGGCCGACGGTATTGAACCCTGGCGCGCGTTCCGTGACCGCGCCCAGCGCGCACTGGAGCACCTCTGCGTGGGGAGCGGTCGGACGGTCGCATTTACATCCGGCGGACTCATTGCGGCCGTGTTAGGTGCAGTACTCGGCCTCGATGACCAACGCGTCATTGATTTGTCGGCGACGCTCTACAACACGAGCCTCACCGACGTTCGGTACCGACCGGGCGATATTGGCGTGGTCGCTTTCAACGGGACGCCGCACCTGCACGAAGCGTCGACGATTACGCGCGTCTAGCCCGTTGGGCAGGACGCGTCCACCACCAGTAGAACGGCAGCCCCAGCGCGATGTAGAACGCGCCTAACAACGCGCGATCCGTGTCGGCGATAAAGCTGTTGATCAAGAGCCACGTCGTCACAATGAGAAAGAGCACCGGCAATACGGGATAGCCCAATGCCCGGTACGGCCGTTCTGCGTTCGGCAGCGTACGCCGGAATACGAAGACAGAGCCTGCCGCAAGGCCGTAAAAGAGCCACGATGCAAAGACGACGGAGTCGGTCAGCGCGTCGTAATTGCCCCATATCGCCAACACAGAGGCCCATGCCGCCTGCGCTACGATGGCGCGTACCGGCACGTGCGTTCGTGGCGAGACCTTGGCCAGTGCTTTAAAGAACAGGCCTTCGCGCGCCATCGCGTAGGGAATACGTGAATTAGCGAGTACCGAGGCATGCAGCGATCCGACACTCGAGACCATCAAGATGCCCAAAATAACGATCACTGCGATGGGTCCAATGGTGGCGCCCAGCGCATCCGAAGCGACCGATGAATGGATCGACACGCTCCCGATCTGATCCGGCGTCATTGCGTAGAAGTACGCGAGATTGGCGAACAGATACAGCACACCCACGACCAGCATTCCGCCGACGAAAGCACGCGGCAGATTGCGCTCCGGGTTCTGCACCTCGCCGGCCAAGGGTGCGACGTTCTGCCAGCCGTCGTACGCCCACAACGCGCCCACCATCGCAGCGCCGAAACCAATCACCCCACCGCGCGCCGTCGATGACACCTGTTCGCAACTGGCCGCCGCACTGAGTGGTGTTGCGAGGTGCGCCCAATTACCGTGCGCATACAGAACGAGCGTCGCGGCGACTCCGACGACGAGCGCAATCTTGATCAGGGTGAGGCCGAGTGCTAACGCGCCACCGGTGGCGACCGGCCTGAAATTCACCACAGCGACCGCCCAGATGGCGCCTATCGACACGAGCGTGATGCCAGAGATCGGCCACGGCCCGAGCGCGAATAAGGCGGTCTCGAGCCGATGACCGAGCGCTTGATTGAGAAAGGTGGCGAAGCCGATGGCCAATGCCGCCTGCGAGGCGGATCGCGCGATACCGAAGAACGTCCATCCGTAGAGAAAGCCGACCAAGCGGCTATAGGCCCGACGCAAGTACACGTACTCGCCGCCCGCCACCGGCATCATGGCCGAGACTTCGCCGTAGGAAAACGTGCCGGCCAACGCCAACAAACCGGCAGCAATCCAGGCCGCCATTACGAGGCCTGGACTGCCGACGTTGCATGTCATCACGCGCGTCTTCAGGAAGACGCCCGTGCCGATCATGTTGGCGACGTTAATGGATATCGCCGCCGAAAGACCGAGCCCGCGGACGAGCTCCGCCCGGGATCGGCGGCCGCCCTCATCGACGTACCGCTCGGTCCCGGTCATGTCGGACTCCCTTAGAAGAGGCCTACGACCTTACCATTTTCATCAATATCGATGTGGTCGGCCGACGGCACCTTCGGCAAGCCCGGCATCGTCATGATGTCGCCGCACACCATCACCACGAATTCAGCGCCGGCAGCCAGACGCACCTCACGCACGTTCACCGTGTGACCCGAGGGCGCGCCCTTGAGGGACGGATCCGTGGAGAAGGAGTATTGCGTCTTGGCAACGCACACCGGGTAGTGACCGTAGCCCGATTCCTGCAACTGCTTGATCTGACCACGAACCTTGGCATCGGCCGAAATATCGGCGGCGCCGTAGATCTTGGTCGCAATCGCCTTCATCTTGTCCCACAGCGGCAATGATTCGTCGTACACGAACGTCGCCTTGCCCGGATTCTTTTCGATGGTCTCGACGACCGCATTTGCGAGATCCGTCGCACCGGCCCCACCTTCGGCCCAGTGACGGGCCAAAATGACCGGCGCGCCGTGCTGCGCCATCTTGTCCTTAAGCATGGCCACTTCGGCATCGGTATCGGTCGTGCGATGGTTGATCGCGATGACGCAGGGCAGTCCGTAATGGGTGCGGACGTTATTCACGTGACGCTCCAAGTTCACGATGCCCTTCTCAAGCGCGGCCAAGTTCTCCGAACTCATTTCCTTCAGGTCGCAGCCGCCGTGGAACTTGAGCGCACGGATGGTCGCAACGAGCACAACCACGGACGGGCTAAGGCCGGACTTGCGGCACTTAATGTCGATGAACTTCTCGGCACCGAGATCCGCGCCGAAGCCCGCTTCGGTGACGACATAGTCGGCGAGCTTCAAGGCCGTCTTCGTCGCGAGTACGGAGTTGCAGCCGTGCGCAATGTTGGCAAACGGGCCGCCGTGGATGAAGGCCGCATTGTTCTCGAGCGTCTGCACGAGATTCGGCTTGAGCGCCTCACGCAGCAAGACGGTCATCGCGCCAGCCGCATTCAGTTCGCGCGCGCGCACCGGCTTTTGCTCTCGGGTGTAGCCCACCACGATATTGCCGAGACGCTCTTTCAGGTCCTTCAGGCTGGTCGCAAGACAGAAGATCGCCATCACTTCAGAGGCGACGACGATGTCGAAGCCGTCCTGACGCGGGTAGCCGTTGCCCGGGCCACCGAGCGACGCGGTGATGTCGCGCAGCGCGCGATCGTTCATGTCCATCACACGCTTCCAGGTGATGCGACGGACGTCGATACCCAGCGCGTTGCCGTGATGAATGTGGTTGTCGAGCAATGCAGCGAGCAAGTTGTTCGCCAGTGCGATGGCGTTGAAATCGCCGGTGAAGTGGAGGTTGATGTCCTCCATCGGCACAACCTGCGCCATGCCGCCACCCGCTGCGCCACCCTTCATACCGAACACCGGTCCCAGGCTAGGTTCGCGCAGACAGATCACGGCCTTCTTGCCGATCTTGTTCAGCGCGTCACCCAAGCCGACGGTGGTCGTGGTCTTGCCTTCGCCGGCCGGGGTCGGGCTGATGGCGGTCACCAGAATCAACTTGCCGTCGGGCTTCGACGCCAGACTGTCGATGTAATCGAGCGAAATCTTGGCCTTGTACTTGCCGTACTGGTCCAGCGCGTCATCCGGGATCCCGAGTCGCGATGCGATGTCGGTGATCGGTTGCATGGTCGCTGCCTGAGCAATCTCGATATCTGAACGCACAAAAATCTCCCTTACCGCCCGGTCTACGGGTGTTAATTCACTAGTTAATTCACTATATGTGTCCCCAGCGACCGCAAGGGCCTCGAGGATCCCAATCCCTAATCCGTGTCCCGCCGCCCCGTCGTCTTTAGGCTCCGCATCGCGCAACCCAAAGGGCCTCGGCGCGTCGCGCAGCCTCGGCCTCATCGACGCGTTCAAGACCGCCCGGCACGGCGGCCTCAATGCCCGATTCTGTCACCACGAAATCCATCAGGATGTCGTGATCCTGCGGGTAGGTCGTCGCAACCCGCGCCGCCTCGTGGGCTATGGCGATCGTCAGCGGCCGCGGGCTCAATGCCGCGAGCGTCCGATCGTAGAACCCGCCGCCGTACCCTAACCGGTCTCCCACCGCCCCGATCCCCACTACCGGGATCAGCAAGGCGTCCGGCACGACCGGCGGCGTATCCACCGGCACGGGGATGTCGTAGACGCCGGCGCGCATCGCAACCCCGGGCCACCACTCGAGAAACTCGAGCGGCTGCGCCTTAGCCACCACCGATGGCAGCGCCAGACGAGCCCCGTGCTGACGGAACTCGGCCGCCACGCCACGCGCGTCGTACTCCCCCTGATACGGCCAACACAGCCCGATGGTCAGGCGCGCCAACAGCGGGAAGCCGCGGCGCAAGTACTCGTCGATTCGCACGGCCAACTGCGCCCGATGATCCAACGGCATGGCGAGACGGGCAGCGATAAGACGCGCTCGCTCAGTTTTTCGCCAGGCGGCCAATTCGGGAGTCAGTGCCATCGTGCTGCGCATCTTACTCGCGCCCCCCGCTCCGACCCGGACGGTTCGCGACATGGACCGCCAGTATTTGCGCCATGTCTAGGACAAGGTTCCGTCGAAACGCGGCCTCGGCAGGATGAAGGTCTGGCGGGACTCGGGGCTATCGAGGGTCCCTGCGGGGTAATAGCGGCGAAAGTAATTCAGATCCTCCAACTCGGGATATCGCGACATAAACACTTCAAAATCAATATCTTGAGGCTCATCCGCTCGTCGCTCGGCCAACAAGGCTAAAAACGCGATGGTGAGCGTCTCGTGATAAAGGCTGGCTTTGCCAATGCGACCGGCGAACCCGGTGATCGCACGCTTCATCGCGACGCAGGCGGACGGAAAATCATGGCGTCGCAAATAGAGAAACCCGGCTCGAAGGTGGGCGCGATGGCCAAAGTCCTGCGGCGATAACGAGCCATCCTCCAAAGACGCGAGAAAAACGTCATCGTTCATCACCCCTCCCGTTCAAACCTGTGACCGTGTTCCTGTACTGGACGAAGCGCGAGTTCTAAGGTTGTCCCCTATCCCGCAACGGACCAACGCGAATGGATCCGCAGGTCATCACTGATACCCACCTCGTGGAACGGTACCTACTCGGCAACCTCTCCGGTGCGGAGTCTAGATATCTGGAGCAAATGCTCAAGCAGCACCCGGCCTTGCTGGACCGGGTCGATCTGACCGGCGCACTCGGTCGGCTCGAACGCCTACTGACACTGACCCACACCCGTCCACCCACTGCGCGGACGGTACCCCGCTGGTGCCACCCCATCAGCATTGCCGCGCTATCCATCGCGTTGGTCGCCGCCATCGGCGCCGGCATCGGCGCCAATGCCGACCGACGGGCGTTACTCAGCCATGCGGCGGAGGCCAAGGCGTTGGCCGATCGCGGATCCGTGTTGCCGCCGCGATCTGTCTCTCACCTCGGCATCACACCCGTTGCCCAGGACACCGTGCCGACGGCGATCGACCTTGGCTCCCGTCTCCGACCCAATTACACCGAGTTACGCATCCATCTGCAGCGCTCGAGCGAGGCGACATTCGGGCTCTCCATCCGCCGCGCCGACCACACGGTGGTCTCACGGATCGACCGGCTGCAACGCGACGCCAATGGAGACATTGCCTTGGCGCTGAATATCGGGCTCCTCCCGGCTGGCGTCTACGAATGGACCGTTGAATCCGAAACGCCACAGGGCAACCGCCAATTTGTAGGTTGGTTCCGCACGGCCGTTGCAGGCCCCTGAGCTTAACCGCCCCGCAGCACATGCACCGGAGGCGTGGACGCCAATCGCCACGTCCCCACCGCTCCCGCAATCCCCACGAGGAGTACACCGGCGGCCGGCCCCCAGAGCCAAATCGTCAGGCGCGGCTGCCACGGCAATCCGAGCCAGTGCACTGCCACCACCGCGCCAATGAGCGCTGCCGCGCTCGACGCCGCAAAACCGGCTAGGGCACCCACGGTGACGAATTCGGCGACCGCGCAGGCGATCACTCGCTGTCGATCGGCGCCGAAGGCGCGTAGCAACGCCCCCTCGAAGCGTCGCTCGTCCGCGGTGGCGCGTATCGCCGCCTGCAGGACGACCCACCCCGCGAGCAACGTGAACGCAAAGACGTACGTGACGGCATCCGAGGCTCGATCGACCAAATTACGTACGGTATTCAGTAAGCCATCCACATCGAGCACCGTCACCGTGGGGAACCGGCGATTGAAGTCGGCGAGATGCTCGCGCGACCGCGCATCCAAGTGAGCCGCCGCCAAATAACTCCCAACCCGATCATCCAGCACCTTCGGCGATATCAGCAGGAAGAAATTAGGACGAAAGCCGTCCCAACGGACTTTTCGGACGCTGCTCAGTCTGACCGCAAGCGATTCCCCCGCGACGTCGAAGGTCAGGCGATCGCCGAGTTTCAATCCCAGTTCGTCGCGATACTCGGTTGCTACCGACACCTGGGCATCCTGAGGGTCGGCCTGCGACCACCACTGCCCCTGAACGATACGATTGTCGCGCGGTAAGGCCGCGCTAAAACTCAAATTCTGCTCGCGCTCTGCAAAGGCTCGACCACGCTCCGTCGCCGGTAAGCGCTGCGCCATCGGCGTGCCATTGACCGAGACCAGTCGCGCACGCACCCACGGCGCAAACTCAACCGCGACCTTCAGGTCGCCAAAAAAGTCGGCGACGGCCTCTTTCTCGTCCGGCGCAATGTTGATGAGAAAATGATTGGGAGCGTCGACGGGCAGCGTCTGGCGCCATTCCTCCAGCAGGTCACGACGGACCACCCCCATTAACAGCAGTAAAGTGAGCGCCAGGCTGAAGGCGACCAACTGCGCGATGCTTTCCACACGCCGACGTGCCACGGCCGCGATACCAAAACGCCACGGATGTCCCGCATCGGAGCGAACGCGTCCGGCAAGCCCCACCAAGCCCCATCCCAGGAGTGCATAGACGACCGTGACCCCGAGCAGCGTCAGCGCTGCCCCCGTCATCAGTCGCACGTCACGCACGTCCACATAGAGAATCAGCAGCAGTGCCGACACCGCGGCAATCGCAGGGACAACCAGCGGCAACGCACGCGGGAGCAGATCCTCGCGCAAGACGCGTGCGGGGGGCACCCGCGTTAACTCGAGAACCGGCGGCAAGCCAAAGCCCGCAACCATCACGACGGCGGTCAGCAATCCCAGGAACGCCGGCGCCGCACCCGGCGCGGGCAGCACCGCCAATCCCGTAAAGACCTGCGCGATCTGCGCGAGCCCCCATTGCGCCACATAGCCGACGCCCACGCCGATCAGGCCGCCGGACAGGGCCGCCGCCCCTAATTCCGTCACGAAGCGCCGCAAGATAATGGCCCGCGTCGCGCCCAGGCATTTAAGGAGCGCCACTTCATCCCGGCGCCGTGCGGCATGGCGTCGGGAGGCCATCGCAAGCGCGACGGCCGCCAATAAGACGGTTGTCACGGCAGCCAAGTGCAGGAACTGGCCGGCGCGATCTGCGGCACCCCCCAGCTGCGCACTGGAGTCCGCGACGGACACGAGCCGCTCGGCCGGCGATTTGTGGACGCGCAGCCAGCCGATAAAAGCATCGACGACCGGCGTATCGCCCGCTGCGAGCAGCGTGTACGTAGCCCGACTCGCCGGCCCCAACAATCCGCTGGCCGCAAGGTCCGCCTGCCGTACTAACAGGGCCGGCGCAACGTCGGCAAAGCCACTCCCGCGATCGGGACGGTCTGCCAAGATCGCAGCAATCTGCACGTGCGTTGCGCCGAGTCGCAGCGCATCCCCAACACCGACATTCAACCGACTGGCGAGGCGCGGATCGATGTATGCGGCTCCCAACGACGGCAGCGCGACGGTCTCGACGCTGGGGCCGTACGGCACGTGCGCCACGCGCAGCGCGCCGCGTAGCGGATAGCCACCGTCACTGGCAATGACCGTCGCCAGTTGGCCCTGGTCCGCCGCATGCACGACCGACGCCAAACTGGTCGTACGCGCCGTTCGCAAGCCACGGGTTCGAGCCTCCTGTTCGGCAACGTCCAACGTGGCGGCACTGCGACCCGACTCTAATCGCAGGTCTGCGGCCAACACGGTGGCCGACTCGAGCCGAATGCCGCGTTCGAGACGGTCCGTAAACCACCCCACCGTCGTGGAGGACGCCACCGCGACGACGATCGCCGCGATCAGTACCCGACGATCAGAGCGCCCCCCGCCACGGAAAATGCGTGACCAAGGCCGGGGCGACCGGTTCATCCGTCCACCTCGCTCTCGCAGAGGCGACCGGCGACCAAGGTCAATGTGCGATCACAACGCGCCGCGAGACTGCGCTCATGGGTGACCAACACCAGCGTGGTACCCAACGTCCGATTGAGCTCAAACAACAACTCAATCACCCGGCCACCGCTCGCCGTGTCGAGGTTGCCCGTCGGCTCATCCGCGAACAAGAGCGCCGGGCGACCCACGAATGCGCGCGCCAGGGCCACACGCTGCTGCTCCCCGCCGGAGAGTTGCCGAGCCATGTGCCGAGCGCGATTCTCCAGACCGACACTGGCGAGCGCCTCCGCGGTCAATCGATCGGCATTCGGGATATTGGCGAGCTCCAACGGCAAGCGCACGTTCTCTTCGGCGGTGAGTGTGGGCACCAAGTGAAACGCTTGGAACACGAAACCCACGCGGCCCGCACGCGCGCGGGCACGGCCGTCTTCGTCCAGGGTCGAGAACGGCTGCCCCTGTAGCAACACTTCCCCGTGTGATGGAACGTCAAGGCCAGCGAGCAACGCCAAGAGCGTCGACTTGCCAGAGCCCGAGGGGCCGACGATCGCAACGGATTCACCGGCCTTCACCGCTAGACTCACTCCCGCCACGATGGTCAGCGGCCCATCCGGACTGATAACCTCTTTCGTCACTTCGCGCGATTCGAGTACTGGCACTTGAAACTCCTGCTCCGGCCACTGGCCGTTGTGTGCGCCTTGGGCATCGCAAGCCTCGTATGGGGCTCGCCCTCCATACCCGCCATCGAGCCGGGTCCTGTACTCGTACTGGGAGACTCTCTCAGCGCCGGTTACGGCCTACAGTCCGGAGGGGGATGGGTGCCTCTGCTGACCCAGCGCATGGCGTCTGCAGGGTACGGGCGGGCGGTCGTGAATGCTAGCGTCAGCGGTGAAACCACCACCGGCGGGTTAAATCGGTTACCGCGCGCGCTCGCACTCCACCACCCCTCTCTGGTGATTGTCGAATTGGGCGCCAACGATGCACTGCGCGGTCTGCCGGCCGACGAGATTAGCGCTCACCTCGTTCAGATCGCCCGAAACGCGCAGGCATCAGGAGCTCAAGTCCTGATGATCGGTGCGCCGCTGCCCGGCAATTACGGTGAGGAGTACTCGCGTGCGGTAGCGCACGCCTATCAGGAGGCGGCACAGCGCGCCCACGTGCCGCTCGTACCGTCACTCATCGCCGGCATCGCGCCGGACGAGCGTAATTTTCAGGCCGACCACTTACATCCCGTTGCCGCGGTACAAAGCCGGATTCTCGACAACGTTTGGGGACCACTAACCCGCCTTTTGGGCAAACCGAATAGGCCGGCGAGACCGCATCATGACTGACAGCCAATTTGCGTTGCTACGGCAACGCCGATTCTTGCCCTTCTTTTCGACGCAAGCACTCGGCGCATTCAACGACAATTTCTACAAAAATCTCCTCGTCATCCTCGTAACCTACGATGCCGCGACCTACAGCAGCATTAATCCTGCGCAACTGACGCAATTGGCTGGCGGGCTTTTCATACTGCCGTTTGTTCTGTTCTCGGGTCTTGCAGGCCAACTCGCGGATCGCTTCGACAAAGTGCTGGTCATGCGAGTCGTGAAGTGCTGTGAAGTGGCCATCATGATGCTAGCCACCGGCGGATTCGCCACGCATAACATTTGGGCGCTGCTCGGCGCATTATTTCTGATGGGCATGCACTCGACGTTCTTTGCACCGGCAAAGTACGGCATCCTGCCGACGATTTTGGACGCACGCGAGTTGGTCGGTGGCAATGCCATGCTTGAGATGGGTACGTTTGTCGCCATCTTGTGTGGCCAATGCCTCGCAGGCCCCATCGCGGCCAGCGGCACCACACTTGTCATCGGGCCTACGCTGATCGCGGTCGCTGCGGCGGGCCTTGTCTGGAGTCTGGCCATTCCGCGGTTGGCGCCGGAGGCGCCTGGACTGCGGATCGACTGGAACTTATGGCGATCGACGATCGAGAACATGGCGGTCGCGCATCGCGACCACTCGGTATTCCTCGCGATACTCGGCATCTCGTGGTTTTGGTTCTACGGAGTCGTCATCCTCGCGCAGATGCCGATCTATGGGAGCGTTATCCTGCATGGGCCGGAGATCACCGTCACCGTCCTACTGCTCGGATTTACTGCCGGTATTGGCACCGGCTCGCTGCTGTGTGAACGACTCTCCGGTGGCCGGCTGGAGATTGGACTCGTTCCTCTCGGCTCCCTGTTGATGACGGTGTTCGGGATTGACCTGTATTTCGCCACACCGGCCGTCGCAAATTCCGCGCTGCAGACGCTGTCGAGCCTGCTGCGCGAACAGTCAACGTGGCGGATCATTATCGATCTGACCCTGATCGGCGTGTCAGGGGGACTCTATATCGTCCCTTTGTACGCAATGGTGCAGCGCAGAACGCCGATCGATGTCATGTCCCGCGTGATTGCCGCAAACAGCATCTGGAATGCGCTGTTCATGGTCGTGGCAGCGCTGGTCGGCGCGCTGCTCATCGGTTGGGGCCTATCGATCCGCGGTCTCCTGCTCGTGTGCGCGGTTCTTAATTTTGGCGTCACCGCATTCATCTACGCGCAAGTCCCCGAGTTTTTGCTGCGCTTCATGGCGTGGGCACTCATGCGCTGCGTGTATCGAGTTCAAGTATCGGGAGTGGATCACTTCCCCAGTAGGGGAGCCGCTTTAGTCGTCTGCAATCACGTCAGTTACGCCGATGCGCTCGTGCTGTCGGCCGCCATACCTCGCCCGATGCGCTTTGTGATGGAGGCTGCAATCTTCCGCATGCCTCTGCTGAAGCAAATTTCCACCGGCATGAAAGCCATCCCTGTGGCCTCGGCGTCGGAGAATAGGGCCGTACGCGAAGCGGCCTTTGACGCAGTATCGGCGGCACTGCGCGCCGGCAATGTCGTGTGTATCTTCCCGGAAGGCCATCGTACGTACGACGGTGAGATCGACCAGTTCCGGCCGGGGCTATTGCGCATTCTCGCTGAGAACCCCGTACCGGTGGTTCCAATCGGTCTTTCCGGGTTATGGGGCTCCATGTTCTCGCGTGGTGGCAGGGGATGGTCCCGCTTTTTGCCCAGGCACCTACGATCCCGGGTTCAGATGCGCATCGGCCTTCCCATCGCGGCCAGCGATGCACTGCCGGAATCGCTCCGCCTCGAGGTGCTCGCCTTACGCGGCGAGGTGCGCTAGCGCTCGCCTGTGGATGACGCGATAGCGTAATCTGTGTTCATTAGGCCGTACGGCCGTGGATGTTGTCGGTGGGGGGTGCCATGGAGAAAATTTGGCTCAAATCGTATCCACCGGGGATGCCGGCCGACATCAATCCCGAGGCGTATCCATCAATCGCGTCGATGTTTGCCGATGCCGTAAGTCGGTTTCCGGATCGAGTCGCCTACACCAACTTCGGCCGCGACTTGACGTTCCGCGAGCTGGACGCCAAGAGTCGCGCCTTTGCCGCGTGGCTGCAGCACGAAGCTTTGCTCCGCAAGGGCGATCGCATCGCGATCATGCTGCCCAATATTTTGCAGTACCCGATCGCGATGTACGGTGCGTTGCGCGCTGGTCTCGTCGTCGTTAATACAAACCCACTGTATACCGCACGCGAATTAGAGCATCAGCTCAAGGACTCCGGCGCTAAAGCGATCGTCGTGTACGAACAGGCGGCTCACGTCCTGGAACACTGTATTGATCACACGGACATCCAAAGGGTATTGGTGACCAGCATCGGTGATCTGATCGGGTTCCCGCGCGGTCCGTTGATCGACTTTGTGATCCGCCACGTGCGTCGCCAGGTGCCCCGCTACGCCCTCGCCAATGCGGTGCGCTTTGTGGATGCGCTAGAGCAAGGCAAGTGGGTTGATTTGGATCCCGTCGACATCAAACCGACAGACCTTGCGTTTTTGCAGTACACCGGGGGTACGACCGGCGTATCGAAGGGCGCGATGCTCACGCAGCGCAACATGGTGGCCAACACCATCCAGACGCACACGTGGTTGCAGGACTTTGTGCCTAATGACGGGTCGCAGCAGATCATTGTCGGCGCCCTGCCGATGTATCACATCTTCGCGCTGACGGCCGTTTCGCTCGTCTGGCTGAACGAGGGCGGCAAGGTCCTGCTCATTACGAATCCGCGTGACATGCCGGGATTCGTAAGGGAACTCTGCAAGCATCGGGTGACCATTTTTTACGGGGTCAACACCCTATTCAATGGCTTGATGCACACGCCTGGATTCGAAAAAATCGACTTTACGGGTTTGGTTGCCACCAATGCCGGCGGGATGGCGCTGCAAGGTGCGGTCGCCGAACGGTGGAAAGAGGCCACCGGGTGCATCCTGTCACAAGGCTGGGGCCTGACCGAGACCTCGCCGGTTGCGACGACCAATCCCCATGGCGTCGACTTCAACAATTCCATCGGCCTGCCAGTCCCGTCGACCGAGATTTCCATACGCGACGATGTGGGCTGCGAATTGCCCGTCGGTCAGGTCGGCGAAATCTGCGTTCGGGGACCCCAGGTCATGGCCGGTTACTGGCAGCGCCCCGACGAGACGGCAGCCGTGATGCTCCCCGACGGATGGCTGCGCACCGGCGATGTCGGCCGGATGGATGCTGCCGGCTTTATCTATATCGAAGATCGCAAGAAGGACATGATCTTGGTGTCCGGCTTCAACGTGTACCCCAACGAGGTCGAAGGCGTCATCGCGCGCCACCCCGGCGTGCTGGAGGTTGCCGCAATCGCTCAGCCTGATGAGCGGTCGGGCGAATGCGTCGTGGTCTTCGTGGTTCGCAAAGACCCCACACTCACCGCAGAGTCGATTATTGAGTTCGCCCGCCAAGATTTGACGAGTTACAAAGTGCCTCGCCATGTCTATTTCCGCGACGAACTGCCGAAAACAAACGTCGGCAAGATACTGCGACGGGCGCTCCGCGACGCATTGCCGCCTACGGTGTAAGCGCGTTGAGCGGTCGCGCAAACTCGATGAGTTCCAGGTCGTCGCGCAAGGCTGTCCCGTAGGCGCTGTCCGCTCCTAAACGCCGCCGCCGGCCGGTTTCCGTGTAACCACGACGCCGATACCAGTTTTCCAATTCGGGGCGCGGCGAGAGAACGGTTAACTCCGCCCGCTCGACTCGCCACCGCGTCACCAGCACCTGTTCGGCTGACGCGAGCAAACGCCGCCCTAGTCCACTCACTTGCGCGCGGGGGCTCACGGCCAACAGACCGATATCGCCGACCCCAGCGCGCACGTAACTCGCCACCACGCAGCCCAGCAGCTCGTCGGATGTCCTCGCCACGAGACAGGCCACATCGTCCCGCGTCAGCAACGCCCGGACGACCCCGGCATCAATACGGGGGCCGGCCAGCAAGTGTGCTGACGACGTCCAACCCGTCGCTCCACTTCCGACGCCCCGGTACGCTGCGTTGACGAGCGCCGTGATCGCCGGTGTATCGGCGGGCACAGCGAGCGCCAACGGCCACGCCGAGGACTCCAGCACGCTCAGACGGGCTCAGCGCTCTTCTTGCGCGCTTTCGCAGTTTTTGGGGCGCTGCGTTTTGATGCGGCCTTTTTCTTAGCCGCCTTCTTCTTCGCAGGCGTCGTGGCATCGAGTCGGCGTACACGGGTCGGCACTTTGACCCCCTGTACGCGCGCGATGCCCTCACGAATCAAACGAGCCGCGCCATCCGGCCCTTCCCATTTGACGATCGTGACCCATTTGCCTTTTTCCAGGTCCTTATAGTGCTGGAAGAAGTGCGCAATCTGGTCAATGAGAATGGGCGGCAAATCCTTGTAGGAGCGCACGCCGCTATAGAACGGGTGCAGCTTGTCGACCGGAACCGCGACGATCTTCTCGTCACCGCCGGCCTCGTCACGCATGATCAGTGCGCCGATCGGTCGGCAGCGAATGACCGCGCCGGGAACGACGGGAACTTGACCGACGACGATGACATCGCACGGATCGCCATCTTCAGCGAGCGTCTGAGGTACGAAGCCGTAGTTGCCCGGGTAGTACATCGACGTATGCAGGAAGCGGTCGACATACAGTGCTCCCGACTTCTTTTCGAGTTCGTATTTGACCGGGATTCCGCCTTGCGGGATTTCAATGACGGCGTGAATGTCCCAAGGCGGCTCAACGCCGACCGGAATTTGGCTTAAATCCATGACTTAACTCCCTGAGAGAATTCGTTAGCGGGTTAATGCGGCCGCGAGGCCGTACCCGACGGAGGTCGCCACCACACAGGCGGAGACAGATATAAGAACGTGTAGGAGCGCTCGGCCGGGCAGACCGGCCTGCAGAAGATCCACCGTCTGCAAACTAAATGCAGAGAACGTGGTGTAACCGCCGCACAAGCCCGCCATGATGAAATAGCGCACAAACGGCGCGGCGCTGGCCGGTGCTCCGGCAATCGCGGCGCCACCGGCGCAACCGATCACGAAACTGCCGGTAATGTTGACGAGCACGGTGCCCCACGGCAGCCATGTACCCGCCAGCGACGTGAACGCCAACGCGGCAAAATATCGGCACAGACTGCCGATCGCACCGCCTATCGCGATAAACACCAGATTCACGATGGCTCCCGCGCCCTCAGTCAGAGGTGATACTGCGGCGACAGTTCGTGCACCGCTTCAACCATCGCGGCCGCATGCTCCGGCGGTACGTCCGGATGGATCCCGTGACCGAGATTGAAGACGTGGCCGGGGCCGGATCCGTACGACGCGAGCACACGGCCCACTTCGGCCCGAATGGCCGCAGGCGGCGCGTACAGCACCGACGGGTCCAGATTCCCTTGCAAGGCCACACGCCCCCCTACGGCCGCGCGCGCCGTCGCCAAATCCGTCGTCCAATCCACGCCCAAGGCGTCGGCACCGCTGTCGGCCATATCAGCCAACCACGCGCCACCGCCTTTGGTGAACAGGATGACGGGGACACGACGGCCATCGGCCTCACGCTGTAAGCCGGCGACGATGTCCGTCATGTAGCGCAACGAAAATTCTCGATACGCGGCGGGCGCCAAGGCACCGCCCCAGGTATCAAACACCATGACAGCCTGTGCGCCAGCCGCGATCTGCGCGTTGAGGTAATCCGTTGTCGCACGAGTCAGATGCGCCAACAGTCGATGCAGCTCCGTCGGCGCACCATAAAGCATCGCTTTGATGTGCTGAAAGTTTTTGCTGCTACCGCCTTCGACCACGTAGGTGCCGACGGTCCATGGGCTTCCGGCAAATCCGATCAGCGGGACTTGACCGTTGAGTTCGCGACGGATCGTGCGCACGGCATCCATGACGTAGCGCAGTTCACCCTCAGGGTCCAAGGTCGGTAATGCGTCGATGTCTCGCGCACTGCGAACGGGTCGATGAATACGAGGCCCCTCACCGGCCTCAAACTCAAGCCCTAGGCCCAACGCGTGAGGAATCGTTAGAATATCGGAGAAGAGAATGGCGGCATCTAACGCAAAACGGCGCAGCGGCTGCAACGTGACTTCGCACGCCAGATCGGGGTTCATGCACAACTGAAGAAAGCTGCCGGCCTGTGCCCGTGTTGCACGGTACTCCGGCAAATAGCGCCCGGCCTGTCGCATCATCCACAAGGGCGTGCGCGGCGTGGGTTCCCGAAGGAGCGCGCGCAGAAAAAGGTCATTCTTCAGAGGGGCTGGCACTGATCAGACTCCAGGGCCGCAGGTCGCCAGAATCGACGCTTGGATGGCTTCGGCTGCGGCACGAGGATCGGCCGCATCGCGGATCGGACGACCGACCACGATGTAATCGGCACCTGCAGCGAACGCGCGCTCCACCGTGAGCACGCGCTTCTGATCGTCCTCAGGACGGTTATCGACGGGGCGTATGCCGGGCGTGACCACCATTAACTTGTCACCCAGTTCGCGTCGAATGGCTTCCGCTTCGATGCCCGAGGACACCACACCGGCACACCCCGTTGCCAGCGCTCGGCGCGCCCGCGAAATAACCAGTTCCTGCACGTCGCACTGGAATCCGAGATCGTCCAAGTCGCCGCGATCTAGGCTCGTGAGCACCGTCACCGCCAAAATTTTGACGTCTTTGGCCGCCGCAGCGGCCGCTTCCATGATGCCTTGATTGCCGTGCACCGTCGCAAAGGTCACGCCACGATCGTTTAATTGACGAACGGCGTTCGCGACCGTCGCCGGGATGTCGAAAAACTTGAGATCGACGAATACTTTCTTGCCGCGCGCGACCATCCAGTCGAGCAGCTCGAAGTAACCGCCGGCCATCATGAGTTCTAGGCCCAGCTTGTAGAACACAACCGAATCGCCCAGCGTTTCGACCATCTGGCGAGCCGCATCGGCATTCGGGACATCGGTAGCGAAAATTAGGCGTTCGCGCGCGGGTATGGCTTTCATTCCGCCATTATGCCACGCACGCTGCTGCACTGCGGTTGCGGGGTCCCGCAGGTTTGGGACTTAAGAGACAGACGCCGGGTCATGGACCCGGGCGTGCTCCAGGATCGCGTAGCGATCGGTCATCCCCGCCACATAGTCGGCGACGGCACGCGCCCGACCGTCCGCGCCGTCCTGTGCCTCGAGCCGTTCGGCGGCCTCCCGGTGCTCGTCCGGCAGCAGCCGAAGGTCGTCGTGGAAGGACTGAAACAGATCCCGAACCACGCGCCGGGCTTTCGTCGTCATCCGCACGACCCGGTAGTGGCGGTACAGGCGTTCCCGCAAAAACCGTTTTAATTCAAGGTGCTCCGCGCCAATACGCGGCCCGAATCCGACCAACGATTCTTTGGCGGAGCGGACGTCCTCAATGGTTGTGGGTGCCGCGGCCGCGATCCGCTCACGCGAGGTCTCAATGAGATCATTAACGACCTCATTAATCATCCGCCGAATCACCTCGTGAATTTGACGGCGTTCACCCAAGCCCGGATAACGCTGCTCAACGTCGGCCTGATGGCGCGCAAATAGAGTGACGTCTTTTAATTCGTCTAATTTCAGTAAGCCCGAGCGCAACCCGTCATCAACATCATGATTGTTATAGGCAATTTCGTCGGCAACATTCGCCAACTGCGCTTCCAACGACGGTTGGCGCCGCTCGATAAAGCGGCGCCCGATATCGCCAAGATCGCGAGCATTCCGGGCGGAACAGTGCTTGAGGATGCCCTCGCGGCATTCGAAGGTCAGATTGAGCCCGGAAAACTCAGCGTAGCGCTCCTCTAACTCATCCACGACGCGCAAGGACTGCAAATTGTGCTCAAATCCGCCGTAGGCGGACATGCATTCATTGAGCGCATCCTGCCCGGCATGCCCAAACGGGGTGTGGCCCAAATCGTGCGCGAGGCAGATGGCCTCGCAGAGCGACTCGTTCAGACGCAGGGCACCGCACACCGAGCGACCGATCTGAGCCACCTCGAGCGAATGCGTCAGCCGTGTCCGGTAGAGGTCGCCCTCATGATTGACGAAGACTTGGGTCTTATATTCCAGACGCCGGAAGGCGCCGGAGTGCACGATGCGGTCGCGATCGCGTTGGAATTCGCCGCGGTGACCGGCCGGCGGCGGCTCAGGATGGGCGCGCCCACGCGACTCCGCCTCATGCGCGGCATAAGGCGCCAGCGAAATCACGGGCCCATCTCCTGGACCAGAACGCGGTTCAGAGCGCTCGCGTCATAGTCTGCGCTCACAACCGCATCGCCTAGCGCCCGTAACAAGACTAAACGAATGCGGCCTGCCTTCACTTTCTTATCGAGCGACATGAGTTCCATCGCGCGACCCACCCCTGGGCGCGGCGCACTCGTCGGCAACCCCGCTCGGCTCACCAACTGGCGGACGCGATCCGTATCCGCAGACGACAGCCACCCGAGCGCTCGCGAGGTCTCGGCCGCAAGCACCATGCCCGCCGCGACCGCTTCGCCGTGCAGCCACGTGCCGTAACCCATCGACGCCTCAATGGCGTGGCCGAAGGTATGTCCAAAATTCAGTAGGGCGCGGGGGCCCGATTCGCGTTCGTCCATCGCGACGATCCGGGCCTTGGTGGCACAAGACACCTCGACGGCGCGTGCTAGCGTCGCCACATCGCGAGTTAACAGTCGTGGCAAAGCGTCTTCCAGCCAATCTAAGAAGCCGATATCGGCGATCAGGCCGTACTTGATGATCTCCGCGAGGCCCGCGCGCAATTCGCGATCCGGCAGCGTCGCCAACGAGTCCAAGTCTGCGACCACAACGGAGGGCTGGTGGAATGCGCCGATGAGGTTTTTCCCCGCCGGGTGATTGACGGCGGTCTTACCGCCGACCGAGGAATCCACTTGCGATAACAGCGTGGTCGGCACCTGCGCTACGGCGACGCCTCGATTCCAGGTGGCTGCCGCAAAACCGGAAATATCGCCAATGACGCCGCCGCCGAGCGCCAAAACGGCGCCGTCTCGGGTGATTCGCGCCGCGGCCAGCGCATCGTAGACCCGCTCCAGCGTTGCTAACGTTTTGTGTTCCTCGCCATCCGGCAAGATGCACTCCGCCAAGGGTTGTTGACCGAGCGCCTTCCGCAAGCGCGGCAAGTAGAGCGGCGCGACGGTCTCGTTAGTCACCACGAGCCACGGGCCGTTCGGCAATGCGTCGCGCAGCAAGGACGGCTGATCAAGGAGACCGGACCCAATATGGATGGGGTACGAGCGATCGCCGAGGTCTATATGGAGAGTTTGGGTCACGGTGTTCACAGAGGCCACGATAGCAAAGTTAGGCGATCGGACGTCACTCGGGCGCCCAGGCCCGTTCAGACGCCGAGCGAGGCGAGTCCTTCCAAAATGGCTTCGGCGACGGCGCTGACCTTGCGGCGCTCGGTCGAAACGACGAGGTGGGCGACCGAACGGTACAGGGGTTCACGAACAGCCATCAGTTCGGCCAGCCGCACCGCGGGATCGGTGTTCGCCAATAGCGGGCGATGACGGCTCTGCAGAGTCCTTTCGACTTGCTGGGCAACGGAGGCCTGCAAATAGATGACCGTCCCACGACGGTGCAACCGCTCGCGATTCTCTGGACGTGTGACCGCGCCACCCCCGGTGGCGAGCACAATGCCGGGCCATTGCGTCAGGTCATCAATAACGTCCCGCTCGCGCTCGCGAAACCCCGCCTCGCCTTCCCGCTCAAAGATGAACGGGATATCAACACCCGTCCGGCGTTCGATTTCCGCATCGCTGTCGATAAACCGCTGGCGGCGCAGTCGCGCAAGGGCGCGCCCCACGGCCGTTTTGCCGGAACCCATCGGTCCCACGAGAAATAGGCTACGGGGAGCGACCCGAGTCGGAGAGGAAGGAACGGTATCGGTCAGACTCGGGTCCATGGGCCCATTTTAGAGACCCAACCGCCTCAGGGGAACGACCATCTGAGCCGGTCGTTCCCAACCCATTGGGTTAGTTGGGATTCGCGCAGGACGACGCCGTGCCATAGGGACTGACCGGCCCGGGCGGCTGGACACTCTGCTGATTAAAATCAGCCGCCGCGTACGGCAGCAGGAACGTTGCCGTGGTGCTGCTCTGGGTTCCCGTGACAGCGGTCGTGGCCACGAGCTGCACCGTCACGTAGTACGCGTGGTCTTTAGGGTACGCGACCGTGACCAACAAAGAGCCATCCGCGCCCGTGGTGCCCGAGCTGGGCGAAACGACCGCCACGTTGCCCGGATCCAGATGCCCGTTGCCGTTGTAGTCCTTGGCGAGCGAATAGACACCGGTGTAGTCGATATCCTCATTGGCGCAGGAGGCCGCCGCCGGCAAGGTACTAACGGTCGTGGCGTAGGCACTGGATGCCACACTCCAGACTCGAGCGCCTTTGACATAAGACACCGGCAAGACCTTCAGATCAACCGGCGCCCCGGCCACCGGCGCACCGGTCGCGTCCACCGCAAAGACCGCGTAGGTGATGGCGTACGTCGCCGCCGTGGGCGAATCAATCGTATTCCCGGTGCCGAGCGAGAGATACACCGTCTGACCTCCGACGGTGATCAGCGTTTGTCCGGTCACGGCAGTCCCGCGAACGGTGGCGGCAATTTGCACGCCGTTGGCGCCGCTGGTCGACGAGCCGGCCATGTAGGTGGTTTGCGCCTGTCCTTGGCCATCCGTCGTCGCGGTCGCTACCGAGAGCGTACCCCCGGTCGAATCGGTCACGGAAAAATCGACGGTCTGTCCTTCGACCAGGTTGTTCTTCGCATCGCGCACGATCGCCGTGATCACGCTAGACCCCTTAGGCGCCACTGTCGACGGCGACGCTTGGACGGCGATCTGCGACGGGTTCGTGGCGATGAAATCGATCGTGGTCTGAGCTGCCACCCCGCTGCCGGAGGCCGTGATGATCGCCGGACCCGCTGTAGTCGCGGTCAGGTGCGCCGTCGCAAGTCCGTTGGCATCGGTCGTTGCCGAGGCCGTATCAAACGTCCCTCGAGTGCTGGTGAAGGTCACTGTTTGCCCTGGCACGGGAGCGCCACCGCTGAGCCACGTCGCCGTCACGACCTGCGCTACACCCAATGGCAGCTGTGCACCGCTGGTCGGCACCGTGACGTTAAACGATTGGCTACTGACCACGACCGGACGCGTGGCCGCTAGGCCCAAACCCGCTGCCGTCAGTGTGTCCGCGCCCACGTTATTCGCCAGTAACGAGATGGAGCCTGCACCGTTCACATCGGTCGTCAGCGTACCCGGATAGACACTGTTGCCATTGCTCGAACTCACGGACACCGATTGCATCGGGATACCGTGACCCCCCGCATCACGCAGCGCAATGCTGTACGTCGCCGTGCTCCCCAGAACCAGCGTCGCGGGACCGTTCAGAGAAAGCGTCGATCCAATTACGTCGACTTCAACACTCGCCGCGGTCGCCGACGGCGCAGTCACTGACACCACGATGGCACGGTTGGTGGGATCCGCGCCGGCGGTCAGGGTGGCTTTGGCGACACCGTTGGCGTCGGTCGTCCCCTGTGTCGCCACGATGACGCCGCTGGCCGATTGAAACGTGACGGCGACGTTAGGCACTGCATTGTTGTTGGCGTCCGTAAGCACCGCCGACAGCGTCGCCGCCCGGGAGCCATCGGACGGAATTTGCGGAACGTCCGTCTTAACCGACAGCGTGTGCTGGGCTGCCACAACCGATACGGCCACAGATCCTTTCACGGCACCGGACGATGCTGTGACAGTAATAGAAGATCCTGCGGTGGCATTCGACGCCTTGAGCGTCGCTGTGGCGACGCCATTACTGTCCGTCGTGCCTTGAGTCACCGACAGGACGCCACCGCTCGTGGCGCTGAAACTGACCGCGACACCGGACGCAGCCACATTCGACGCGTTGGCCGCCGTCGCGGTGATCGTCACCGCGTTACTGCCATCACTGAGCACCGAGGAACCACTCGACACCACAGCGATGCTGGCGACGCCAGACGCCTGAGAGCCTGAGCCGGACAATGTATTTCCACCGCCACCACCGCCGCAGGCGGTGAGGACGGACAGGAGCGATAACGCAAGGAGGAACCGGATGGCCTTCATCGAACGTACTCCAGGTCGCCTAGCGACCGCTCCTCGTTTATTACTGGTTGCCGCCGTCGTGCAGAATCTTGGGCGTCACGAAGATCAGTAACTCGTCTTTGTTATTAACCTTGGTCTGGGTCTTAAAGAGATTGCCGAGCACCGGCAAATCTCCCAACACAGGAACCTTATTGGCGGAATGACTGCGCGCAGTCTCCATAATCCCGCCTAGCACGACCGTTTGACCGTCGTTGACAAGCACTTCGGTCGTGATCGTCCGAGTATCGATCGACGGCACCTGACCGCCAGTCGCACTTTGGACCAATTGACCGACACTGTCTTTGGTCACGGTCAAATTCAGAATCACTCGGTTATCCGGCGTGATCTGAGGTCGCACCTTCATGGACAACGTGGCTTTCTTGAATTGCGTTGTTGTGGCGCCGGATGACGCGGACTCTTGATACGGTATCTCAGTACCCTGCTCAATCGTCGCCTCTTTCTGATTCGACGTGATGACATGAGGACTCGATACAATGTCAGCGCGGTTTTCAGCCTGCGCCGCAGAGAGTTCAAGATCGACCAAATAGTTTCCGGACAGCACCGATGCCGCAATCTGGCCTGCCGGGTTTGCTACCGGCAGATTGACGTTATAGCGATCCAAATAACTCGACGCCGCGGTCGGGATGCTGACCGGGAATGCGGACGAACCGGACTGCAAATTCGTCAATGCCGAACTGACGATCGTGTTGTTCGCTGCGGCGCTACCCGAGACCGACACCAGTCCATTTGTCCCTTGCGCGCGCACATCCGTCGTGCCCAGTCGCACACCGAGTTGCCGCGTAAAGTCATCATTCACGATGACGACTCTCGTTTCGATGAGCACTTGGCGAACGGGAACATCCAACGTTCCGACGAGACGCCGTATATCGGCAATACGTTCCGCCGTATCTTGGAGCAGCAGCGTGTTGGTGCGCTCATCAATCGCCACACTCCCTCGCTGCGACAGCAACGAGTTACCCGACTTGCCCTTTATCAGGCCCGCCAAATCAGACACTTTTGCATAGTTGATTTGCACGTATTCCGAGCGTAACGGCGACAACTCATCGGCTTCCTTGCGCGCTTGCAATTCCGCCTTTTCACGGTTCGCAAGCTCGTCTGCCGGCCCGACCATGATGACGTTATCGCGCTTACGCATGGCGAGACCCTTGCTGCGCATCACCACGTCTAGGGCCTGATCCCAAGGCACATTCTGCAAGCGCAACGTCACGCTGCCTTGAACACTGTCACTGACCACAATGTTCTGGCCGCTCGTATCGACGAGCAACTGCAATACGGCTCGGACGTCGATGTCCTGAAAATTCAGGGTCAATCGCTCGCCGGTGTATTCTTTCTTATCGTCGGTTGCGCGCCCTTTGGCGTGCGCATCACGTATTTCGACGACGTACTGTTCGTCGCTCTGGTACGCCAGCGTGTCAAATTCGCCCTTGGTCGAGATCGTCAAGCGCGCGCCGCCATCGGTTCTGCGCGCATCAAACGACGTGGCCGGGGTGGCGAAGTCAGACACATCGTACTTCTTGATCAGCTCTGGTCCGAGATCCGCACCGGCGAGATCAATGATGACTTTAGAGCCGTCTTGAACAAGGTTAATGGGCGTGTGCGGATCCGATAAGCCCACGAGCAATCGCCCGGTGCCGTCCTCTGTACGACGGAAATCGACGGAGGAAACGTGCCGAACCGGCGCTGTCATCGCTGCCGAGGACGCGACGGCGGGCGCTTTGGCCGCGTTTGCGGCATTGCCAACGGTCATTACGAGCGAACCACTATCAACGTGTGTCTCGTAAGGCAACAAATGATCCATGTTGAGAACAAGCCGAGTACGACCATTCGCTTCAGCCGCGACAATCGACTCAATCCCACCGGCATGCACGTCAATTTTGCGACGATCCATCGCAACGCTCACGCCCGGAAGGTCTACCGAAATACGCGCCGGCTTATCGATCGTAAACGTCAGTGGCGTTGGCGGTGTTGCGCTCGTGTGCAAACGCAACTCAATCGGCTTGCCGGGCAAGGTCACGACGTCGATGGATTCCAATCGGTTTGGCACATCGTCGGCGAGCGCACACAGGCTGCCCAACATCAGGAAGCCTGCGATCAGCATCGTCGCCGCGCCGCGTGAGCCCGTCGTATATCGGCTGTAGATGCCCTGCATGACCGTCTTCTCCCCAAACTGATTCAGTTGCTCGCGGCCTGGATGGCTGCTGAGCGTTCGACGTAGCCGCCACCGCCGTCCGGCACGAGCTCCATCACAGAGATGCGAGAGTCCGTAATCGCGGTAATGCGGCCGTCGTTCTGTCCGACATGATTTCCAGGTAGCACCCGGTGTACGAGCCCGTCCTTCGTCTGGATCAGGCCATAGGTATGACCCGCCATTCGAATGGTACCGACGAGCTTCAAGGTATCGAGCGGATAATTTTCTAAAAACTCACGACTGCGATGCGTATCGGGCCGAGGCCCCGCCGTCGCAGCTGTCGTCGTTGATGCGCTGGCCTGAAACGGTGAGCGCAAGCCGGACGGATCGTATTGAAAACTCTCGTAGGTGCGTACCTGAGGCAAAGGCTCCACGTGAGCGCCTGCCCGCTTGCGGTGCTCTTCCAATTCTTTTTTCAATTCGGCAGTACCGCCGCCGCATCCCGCGAGCAGACACATCGTTGCCGCTACCGCCCCGAGACCCATCCAGTGGGACCGTTTCATGGTTTTGCACCTGCCACCGGCGGGCCCGGATGGTGTTCGCCAGGCGCCATTTCTGCTTCATCCAGGTAACGGTATGTCTTGGCGGTCACATCCAACGTCAGGCGCTCAGCGCCGGCATCCTTACTGTCCGGAACGATGGAGATGTCATGTAGCGTCACGATCCTCGGCAGGGAGGCAATCCCACTCACGAAACTACCGAACTGATGGTAGGTGCCCGTCAGCCGAATCTTGATTGGCAATTCGGCGTAAAAATCTTTGCGTATTTCCGGTGCGGGCTGAAACAACTTTTCTTGTAGGCCTGCGGCGAGTCCTGTCTGGGAAATATCGACCAACAGGCTCGGCACTTCGGTACGGCCCGGCAGTTGGCGCAGCATGGCGCCAAAGGATCGCTGCATATCCGACAATTGCGATTTGTAGGCGTCGAAATTGGCAGCCTTCATCTGACGCTCGTCGAACGTCTTCATGAGCTGTGCCTCTTCGTCCTTGGCACGATCGAGATCCGGCATCTGGTTAGTGACCGGGAGCAGGTAGACGAACACCGCCGTCAGGACAACAAAGATGAGCGCCACCGCAAGAGCGCGGAAGTGCGCAGGCCACCGCCCGATGTCCTTGCGATCCAGCTCTCTGAGATCATCAAAGAACGTCATGACTTGCCGCCGATATGCGGTGAGCGTCGTGTCGTCCCCGTGGTCGCTTCAGGCTCGGCACTCTTTTGCGTCGCGAATAAAATAAATTCGGAACCGATACCGGATTTTGTCGCTTCGATGACTTGCAACTCGGGATTGGTCAGCCAGTCCGAGCTTTCAATATTTCGCATGAACGTCGACACCCGCGTCGATGATTGCGCGACGCCACGCAACTCGATTCGCTTATCTGTCTGCTTGACTGACGTGAGATACACACCATCCGGCAAAGTCCGGACGAGTTGATCAAACACATGCACGACTTCCGGCCGGCTGCGTTGCAACTTCGAGATGATTTCCATGCGCGCCACAAGGCGCTGCTTCTGGTTTTCGAGATCTCGAATCTCGGTGATCTGTTTATCGAGCTCCCCAATTTCGTGCTTCAGTAACAGGTTGCGGTCGTTCTGGCGATCGATAGCCGCCGTGAAGGCCCAACTGGTCATCAGCGTCACGGCTGCCGCGGACAGTACAGCGCCCACGACAGCAAGGCCGAATTCGCGCTGACGACGGGCGCGCTCTAACTGCCGCCACGGCAATAGGTTAATCCGCGGCATCAGTCGAAGCTCCGTAATGCGAGCCCACAGGCCGTCAGCAACGCCGTGGCGTCCTTGCGGACACCCTGAGCCTTAGCCTTAGTCGAGATCTTCATCTGGCCGAGTGGGTCGCCGCGTTCGGCCGGGATTCCGACCCGACTCGAAATCACGTCAGCCACGCCGGGTATGTTGGCGCAACCACCACAGACAAGGATCATTTCCGGCGTTTCTCGCCCGGTACCGGATGCCAGGTAAAACTGCAGGCTGCGGGTAACCTGCTGGGTCATATCGTCTATGAATGGGTCGAGGACTTCGGGCTGATAATTCGACGGCAGTCCACCCTCTTTCTTGGCGCGGCCTGCTTCCTCCACGGTAAGACCGTAGGTCCGCATGATCTCTTCGGTCAATTGCGTACCGCCAAAGGCGAAGTCCCGCGTGTAAACCACAATGTGGTTGCGCAGCACGCTGAACGTCGTCGTACTGGCGCCAAAATCGACAACCGCCACCGTGCCTGCGCCACCGCTGGGCATCTGATGCGTCAGCAATCGACAAGCGTTTTGGAGCGCGTAGGCCTCTACGTCGACAATGCGGGGTATCAGCCCAGCAGCAACCACAGCGGCCTGACGCTGCTCAACGTTCTCCGTGCGGGTCGCGACGAGTAGAACGTCAACCAACTCCGGGTCCTTCTCGGACGTACCGAGAACTTCAAAGTCGTAACTGACCTCGTCCATGGGGTACGGAATGTATTGGTCCGCCTGCAAGTCGATCTGCATTTCGAGGTCACGTGCCGACAGGCTGCGTGGCATCTGGATCGACTTGGTGATCACGGCGTCGCCGGAAATGGCAACGGCCGCTTCTTTCGCTCGGGCGCCAGCGCGCTTGGCGGCACGACGTATGGCATCGCCGACGGCGTCCGCGTCCACGATTGCCTTTTCGTTGATGGCGCTCGGCGGCGTCGCTTCAGCCGCGTAGGCCTCGACGCGATACGAGCCGCCCGATTGCGACAATTCGATCAACTTGATCGATGAGGTCGTAATGTCCAGACCAATCAATGGCCGGGAGGCGGTACGAAAAGGCAGGCTCAGTTTGGGCAGCGCGAACTTCATAATTCCTTGATTAACAAGACGCTAATCCGCCTTGTTGCCGCCTCATAGGAGGAATCCGGAGGAACTTTATAGCAACAAACTGTTAAATGGAACGTGATCGCAGTCACGCTTGCGGGCATCCGGATCGATCGGGATCCCGGCGCCGGCCACCTTCCGCGCTGCGCGTCGGATGAGACGCCGTTACTATGCGCAGTCTTCCACCCTGGGATCCCCTCTTGGTCTCAATTCTGCGTAAACCGTCTCAGCGACGAACGGCCACCCTGATCGGCGGCAGTGTTTTGGCCGTCATAGGCGCAATTTTCCTTGCCGGTATAGGCACTTACTACTATTTGGCCCCTGGTCTACCGGACGTCGCGACCCTGCGTGACGTGCGCCTACAAGTGCCGTTACGGATCTACAGCCGAGATGGGCGGCTATTGGCGCAGATCGGGGATCAGCGGCGCACTCCCGTCCGATTTGAAGATATCCCCAAGCCGGTCGTTGATGCCTTTCTGGCTGCGGAGGATGACCGATTCTTCAGCCACGGTGGAATCGACAGTTTCGGCCTGATTCGTGCGGCGATTGTGTCTGGCTTTACGGGCGAGGCCCGTCAGGGTGGCAGCACCATCACGATGCAATTGGCCCGAAATATCTTCCTGACACCCGAGAAGAATCTCCGACGGAAGCTACGCGAGATCATTCTGTCGCTGCGGATGGAGCGGGAATTCTCCAAGCAAGAGATCCTGACCCTTTATCTGAACAAGATTTTCTTGGGCGAACGGGCCTACGGGGTGGGCGCGGCAGCCGAGGTCTACTACGGCAAGCCGCTACGGGAACTCAGCCTCGGTCAGATCGCCACCATCGCCGGTCTGCCCAAAGCGCCGTCCACCTTAAATCCGGTCACCAATCCGGACCGAGCGCAACAACGCCGCGCCTACGTGCTGCGGCGAATGCTCGATAAAGGCTTTATTACCCAGGCGCAGCACGATGCGGCCGCTGCCGAGCCGATTGAGACCACCGAACACGGACTGCGGGTAGAGGTCGACGCCCCGTATGTGGCGGAGATGGTTCGCGCCCAACTGGCCGACACGTACGGCGATGACCTGTATACGGCGGGTTACCGCATCTACACGTCCGTGGACAGTCGCCTGCAGCGCACCGCCGACTGGGCAGTCCGCGCCGCCTTGCTCGAATACGACCGCCGGCACGGCTGGCGTGGCGCGACCGGCCATACCGATCATTTGCCAACTTCGGCGGGCGAAGCGGTGCAGATGCTGGATAGCTTCCCGGTCGTAGGGGGGCTCGTACCGGCGGTAGTCATGAGTGTGGAGGCACGCAGCGCGACCGTGACCGGGCGTGACGGTCACCGGTATACCCTTCCGTGGGAAGCCGGCCTGTCGTGGGCGCGTCGAAACGGCACCGGACCGCGTCAGGCGTCGGACATTCTCGCCGTGGGCGATGTGGTGTACGTGCTGCCCACCCGCGACGGCAATGGCTTATTGGCGCAGATCCCCCAAGCACAGGGCGCGTTCGTGGCACTCGATCCGCAAGATGGCGCGATCAGTGCGCTCGTCGGTGGCTTCGATTACTACGCGAGCAAATTCAACCGCGTCGTCCAAGCGCGTCGGCAGCCCGGATCCAGTTTCAAACCCTTCATCTATTCCGGTGCGCTCGAGCAGGGCTTCACTCCCGCCACGATGGTGCTCGATGCCCCGATTGTGATTGAGGGATCAGGGCTGGAGGGTTTGTGGCGCCCGGAAAATGACTCGCGCCATTTCTACGGGCCCACCCGTCTACGGGATGCGCTGTCCCGCTCGCGCAACCTCGTCTCCATCCGCATACTTCGCGCCCTGGGCGTTGACTATGCCGTTGATTATGCTCAGCGTTTTGGCTTTGAACCGACGGAACTGCCGCATAACCTCACAATCGCCTTAGGGACTGCGCAGCTGACGCCGTTGCAAATGGCGCGCGGCTACGCGGTGTTTGCCAACGGCGGGTTTCGGGTGACCCCGTATCTGATTGATCGGGTTGAAGACGCGTACGGCAAAGTCATCATGGCCGCTAACCCCGCGGTGGCCTGCCCCGACTGTGATCTGCCGGTAGAACCGCCGTTGCCGTTACCCCCCGGGGTAACCGCGCCGGAACCTGCTGCGGCCGATGCCGTACCCGCGGAGCCCGCGCACAAAGGACCCTCGCGCAACCTCGCTCCGCGCGTCATCAGTCCCGCCAATGCATTCTTGATGACCGATCTGATGCGCGACGTCATCCGCAAAGGCACTGCGCGGCGAGCGCTCGCCTTAAAGCGAGACGATATCGCGGGCAAGACCGGTACGACCAACGATCGGCGAGACACCTGGTTCTCGGGCTTCAATGCCGACATCGTCGCCACCGCTTGGGTGGGCTTTGATCAGGAGCGATCGCTCGGCGCGAACGAGGAAGGCGGGCACACCGCCTTGCCGATCTGGGTCTATTTCATGGGCGAGGCGTTGGCGGGTAAGCCCGAGCACCGCTTGCCGCAGCCCGAAGGTATTGTCACTGCCCGTATATCACCGACGACCGGCGCGATCGCGAAGCCCAATGATCCGGACGGGATCTTTGAATTTTTTCTGACGGGTCGCTTACCGGGTGCCGGTGGCCTCGCCGGGGACGGCGCGGGCGCGGCAGCAGGAAAGCCGGGCTCAACCACCACCGATGAGCAAATCTTCTGATCACTCGCCGTGCGTCCGGGCCGATGCTAGAGTCGCGGGGTCTGGCTGAAGGGTGATCCCATGACCCGTCCCCGCTCAATTCGAGGCGACGACATCCGCGTCGCCCTCGCGCAGGAAGCCGCTCGGATCATGTTCGAACATGGTATCGACGACTACGGCTTTGCCAAACGGAAGGCGGCGGAGCGTCTCGGCGCGAGCGAATACGCCGTACTTCCCAAAAACGCCGAAATCGACGCCGCTCTCATCGAATATCAGCGTCTCTTCGCCGCCGAAACGCACGAGGACACGCTCTCGCTACAGCGGCAGGCCGCCGTCGCGGCCATGGAACTGTTGGCCGATTTTGAGCCCAGACTCGTCGGTCCTGTGCTCACTGGCACGGCCACGCCCTACCAAACGGTCGCGCTGCACCTCTTTTGCGACTTTCCGGAAAGCATCAGCATGCGACTGATGGACCAGCATGTGCGCTACAACGTCGGCGAACAGAGGGTCCGTATGAATGCCGATCGGTTTCTGCTGCTACCGACGCTCGAGTTCGACATGCACGACATCCCCTTTGAGGCGATTGTCTTTCCGCGGGATGGCATACGCCAAGCGCCGCTGTCGGCGAGCGATGGCAAGCCAGCGCGACGCGCCTCGCTGAACGACGTGCGCGGATTGGTTGAGGCGATGGAACGCGTTACGCCTTGCGCGTGAATCGTGCGATGCCCGCGCGGGCGTCAGGGAATGTGGCGTTACAGGCCATCACTTGGCCGGCCATGTCGTAGGCTTGCTCGATACCGCATTCGAGCTGGCGATAGAACAGGGCTTTTCCGGCCGTAATGGCCTGTGGCGATTTGGCCATGATCGAGTCGCACAGGTGGCGCACGGCTTGATCCAATTGCTCAAGCGGGACCACCCGATTCACCAGGCCTTTCGACAGCGCCGACTGCGCGTCGATAAAATCACCGGTGAGCAGCATCTCCAGGGCCGCTTTACGCGACACGTTGCGCGACAACGCGACGGCGGGCGTCGAGCAAAACAATCCAAGATTGATCCCAGACACGGCAAATCGAGCCGTATCCGCGGCAACCGCTAGATCACACATCGCGACCAACTGACACCCCGCCGCCGTGGCAACGGCTTGAACCCGCGCGATGACCGGTTGAGGCTGGCGCTGCACAGTCAGCATCAGTTGCGTGCAGCGCGCAAATAATGCTCGCAATGCCTCTTCACTCTGATCCGCGCCCATCTCGTTTAGGTCATGGCCGGCGCAGAATGCTTTCCCGTCGGCGCCGAGGACGATCACGCGCACGTCGGATTCCGTGGCAGCGCTCTCCAGCCGCTCCCGAAGCGCAGACATCATTGCGTCCGATAGTACGTTGTACTTTGCCGGGCGGTTCAGCGTGAGGTGCAGCACCCCCGCGTCATACCGCTCTAACAACACGGGCTGTTCGGCCTCTATCTCACTCATGCTCAGCTGCTCCATGTTGATGCCGGATAGTGCTTTCGCCGAACCATCGCAGCTCCAGATATCCAAAGGGCGATCTCACACGATGGTCTCGTTCTCCCGATCAATGCGGGTGTCATGCTAACAGGTGAGGGGTGAGGGGTGAGGGGTGAGCGGTCGGACCAGGTCGGTGACACACAGCCCGCCGGTGTATAGACCAACATCGCCATCACAGCGGTACGGTGTCGCGCATGTCTGGTCGACCGACGATGGCGCGATAACCCACCACTCGGTCGGGCAATCCGTCCGATGAGTTTAGGCGTGGCCAGAGCGGAATGCCGGAAAATCCTCTTCCCAGTATTCGTGGGTATTCCGATGTTCATCCTCGTTCCGCTGCGTCTCGCTCATTCGCAACTCAACGCGGCGGATTTTTCCCGAGATCGTTTTGGGCAGCGCAGCAAACTCGATACGACGAACTCGCTTATAGGGTGATACCCGAGAGCGCACGTATTCAAATATGGAATGAGCGACGGCCGCGTCGGGGGGGAAACCGGCCGCGAGTACGATGAAGGCCTTGGGTACCGACAGCCGCAGAGCGTCCGGACTCGGGACCACGGCCGCTTCAGCGACCGCAGGGTGCTCAATGAGCAAACTTTCGAGCTCGAACGGGCTAATGCGGTAATCCGATGACTTGAAGACGTCGTCGGAGCGTCCGACGTACGTGATGTAACCGTCCGCATCGCGCCGGGCGACGTCGCCGGTGTGGTAGTAACCGCCGTGCATGGCGTCCGCTTGCTTTTCGGCGTCGCCAAGATACCCGTACATCAATCCGACCGGTCGGCGGTCGAGTGGCAAACACAGTTCACCCTCGTCCGATGGGACGCCATCGGCATTGAGCAGGACGACCTCGTACCCCGGCAGCGGTCGTCCCATGGAGCCGGGCTTGAGAGGGACGCCCGGAGGATTGCCGACCTGCGCCGTCGTCTCGGTTTGGCCAAATCCATCCCGCAAGGTGATCCCCCACTCCGCCTGTACACGCTCGATCACTTCGGGATTCAACGGTTCACCCGCGCCAACCAATTCTCGAATGGCGATTTTCCAGTCTGCGAGGGGCTCTTGGATCAACATTCGCCAGACCGTGGGCGGCGCACAAAAGGTCGTGGCACCTGTACGAACCAACACGTCCAGCAACCCGCGCGCCGTAAAACGATCGTATTGGTACGCGACCACGGTTGCACCGGCGTTCCAGGGCGCGAAAAAGCACGACCATGCGTGCTTAGCCCAGCCCGGCGAACTCAAATTGAGGTGGATATCGCCGGGCTTGAGCCCGACCCAGTACATCGTCGACAGGTGACCGACCGGATAACTGGTCTGGGTGTGGGCCACCAATTTGGGCCGGGCCGTCGTTCCTGACGTGAAATACAACAACATCAGGTCGCTCGGTCGTGTCGCGCTGAGAGGGCGGTGCGTCGACTCAGCCTGCTCGCTGTCCGCGTAGTCGTGCCATCCGTCGACAACCCCATTCACCGCGATGCGCACCGGGGCACCCGGCAATCCGCTGAACCGCTCTGCGAGGCTCGCGTCGGCCACCACAGCCGTCACAACACCCCGCTCAAGTCGGTCGGCGAGGTCATCGCGCTGCAGCAAAGTGGTGGCCGGAATCATCACCGCGCCCAGCCGAATCACCCCCAGCATGGTTTCCCACAACGCCACCACGTTACCGAGCATGATCAGTACACGGTCGCCGGGTCCAACGCCCCGGTCAGCCAGAAAATTGGCGACCTGATGCGAACGGCGCGCCATGTGGGCGAAACTGTAGGAGCGATCGGTCCCGGCATCATCGACCACACGGAGTGCCGCACGTTCGTTACCGTCGGCCATACGGTCGAAGTAGTCTCGCACCCAGTTGAAGTACTCCGGATCCCGCCACTGAAAGGCGTGACGCGCAGCGTCCACGTCCGAACCGGCCGACAACAACGCATCGCGCAAAGCGATGAATTGATCAGAAGCGCTCATGGTTTGCCCCCCCACTACGGCCCGATCATGCCACGGCGACCATCCGTGCAGTTATCGACGAGCGGACCGATGCTCGTCGTAGACAAGATACAGCCCACTCAGGACAACAATTAGCCCGCCAACGAAGACCCGTGTGGCCGGTAATCGCTGGAAAAAGAACAGGTCGATCATCACTCCCCAGGGCAGGGCCGTGTATTCGAATGGGGCGATCACTGAGGCCGGAGCCCGCCGAAACGCCGAGGTAATCAGATGCTGTGCCAGCGCGCCGGTGGCACCCACAACGGCAATGACCATCCAATGACCCGGCGCAATGGGCTTCCAGCCGGGCGCCGCCATACCCGCGGATGCCACAAAAATTATGGCCATGTACCAGAGCACTAAGGCGTGCGACGAGTCGGTACGACTCATCACGCGGATCATCAACACGCCGCCGGCGTAACACACGGCACTCGTCAGGGCACCGAGGCCGCCGAGCGAAGCGAATCCGTGAGCCGACGGCCGCAGAGCGATGAGGACGCCGACGAAACCGACGGAAATCGCGACCCAGCGCGTCGCCGGGATGCTCTCGCGCAGCAAGATACTCGAGAGCACTGCGACCATCAGGGGCGCGCTCATGAACTCCGCATAGGATTCCGTGAGTGGTTGCAGTGAGACCGAGTAGATGAAACTCGCCAGCATGAGCAGGCCGAGCGCTGCTCGTGCCAGGTATATCCAAGGGTTGGCGATGGACAGTTGCCGCCATGCCCCCGTCCAAGCGACAGACCCCAGCATAAACGGCAAGGACGCACCCGCACGCAGGGTCGTCACTTCGAGGGCGGGATATTCGGTCGAGAGGGTCTTCAGCCCCCAGTCCATGGCAGAGAACACGCCGACCGCCATCAGCATGATGCCGATCGCCGTCACATTGCCTTTATGTAGGCGCGGCGGTCCGATGAGCGCGCCTCGCGTCACGGGCGCGCGCCCATCTCAACGGGCCGCGATATCGACGTAATCGCGAGTCGTCGCGCCGGTATAGAGTTGCCGGGGACGGCCGATCTTCATCGCCGGATCCGCAATCATCTCCTGCCAGTGCGCAACCCAGCCCGCGGTACGGGCGATGGCGAACATGACGGTAAACATAGACCGAGGAATACCGATCGCGCTGTAGATGATGCCGGAGTAGAAGTCGACATTCGGGTAGAGCTTGCGAGCGACGAAATACTCGTCCTTGAGGGCGATCTCTTCCAGACGCAACGCCAACTCGAACAACGGATTGTCCGAGCGGCCCAAGTTCTTCAGGACCTGATGGCAGGTTTCCCGAATGATCTGTGCGCGCGGGTCGAAATTCTTGTAGACGCGATGACCAAAGCCCATCAGCTTCGTGTGGTCTTGCTTGTCTTTCACTCGCGCCAAGAATTTCGGGATAGCGTCGGCCGTCCCGATCTCCTCAAGCATCTGCAGCACGGCCTCATTAGCGCCACCGTGAGAGGGACCCCACAACGCAGCCACGCCGGATGAGATGGCCGAATACGGATTCGTCCCGGTGCTGCCGGCCAGGCGTACCGTCGACGTGGATGCATTCTGCTCATGGTCGGCGTGCAGGATCAGCAGCAAGTCGAGTGCGCGAGCCGCGACAGGATCCACCTCGAAGGATTCGCACGGCACGCCGAAGAACATACTCAACAGATTGGAGCAGTAATCCAAATCATTACGCGGGTAGATAAACGGCTGCCCAAGCATGTGCTTGTAGGCGGCAGCCGAAATCGTCGGCATCTTCGCAATGATGCGATGCGCGAAGATCTCCCGGTGACGCGGGTTATAGATGTCCAACGAGTCGTGGTAGAAGCCCGCCATGGACGCCACCACGGCCGACAACTGCGCCATCGGATGGGCGTCGTAGTGGAAGCCGTTGTAGAAGCGAAGCAGGGACTCGTTGATCATCGTGTGACGACCAATGCTGCGCGTAAAGTCAGCGAGCTGCGTCTCGGTCGGCAGGTCGCCATAGATCAACAGATAGGAGACTTCGAGAAACGAACTTTTTGCCGCCAGTTGCTCGACCGGATAGCCCCGGTACAAGAGCACGCCCTTGTCACCGTCGATGTAGGTGATCTTTGACTCGCAAGCCGCCGTCGACATGAATCCAGGATCGAAGGTGTAAACCCCGTGATCCTTGGCGAGAGGGGCGATGTTCAATACATCCGGGCCAACGCTCGGCGAAAGCGCCTCTAAACTGCTCGACTTTCCGGTGGAATCGTCCGTCAGCGTGAACTTTCTAGTCGCCATGTCGCAGCCCCTTGTAACCTTGAAAGCGTCTCACGCTGCAGCGCAATAATCAAGGAAGGCCGACAGGTCGCAACCCGCCCGATCCGCCGGGCGTTCGACGGAAATGAGCTGGCTTTTGCGTACCGATGAAACGCAAAACGCCCGGCACAGACCGGGCGTTCGCGCGCACTACCGCCGCAGGCGCGGCGGGAAACGATTAGCGAGCGGCGTACTTCTTGCGGAAGCGATCAACGCGGCCGCCGGTGTCGACGATCTTTTGCTTGCCCGTATAGAACGGGTGGCAAGCCGAGCAAACTTCAATCTGCAGGTCGGAACCGAGCGTAGAGCCCGTCTCAAACTTGTTGCCGCAGCTGCAGGTGACGGTGATGCTCTTGTAGTCCGGGTGAATCGCGGCTTTCATCGCAGGCGTACTCAGTTAAAGGGTCGCAAAAAGGGCGCGAAGTATAGAGCCGGCCCCGGCCAGACGCAAGACTCGATTGCGCCCTGCACGACAACCTGGCCGAACCCCGCGCCAAAAAGTGTCAAGCCAGACGGCCGCTTAGCGCCGAAAGCACGTTTTGACTGTCAACTTTGGGTGGTAACCCACGGTCTCGTCGAGGCACGCCAGTTATCCACATTTCCTGTGGATAACTGTGTGGATGAAATCAGTTGGTCGCGGCCCGCGCACGGCAAAAATACGGTAGATGTCAGTTTGGTTAAAAAATGATCACCCTAATTTATCCATATTTTTCATATAGATAAATACCACTACCTCAGGTGACGCGTCAGGAAAGCACCGTTAGTCCACACTTTTGGCTCGCCCACTCCGTGGTGTGCACAACTCCCAGGAGCCCGACCATCGCACTCGACATAATTACGGCGCTGTCAAGCAATTTCTGGGGTGCCGACGAACATTCTGCCCCCCCCCATCACGTCACGCCTAGGAAGAGCGCCTGTAAGTCGTTGAGAAACCGTAGCCCCTGGTCCGACGGGCGCCAACCGTCCCCGGTGCGCTCGAGCAACCCGCGCGATTGCGCTAACTCCATGGGAGCCGCTACCCGGCCTATCGGGAGGCCGGTCATCGCCTCGAACTCGGATTCGGCAAACCCATCGACGAGGCGTAGCGCGTTCAGGAAGAATTCGAAGGGCCGATCGTCCAACTCGATGTCCCGCTCTATCGCAGCGCGCCGCCCCTCGATCGCCGCAAAGTATTCTCGCGGGCCCTTGGGGCGCTCCGTTCGCACGATCCGCTCGCCACTGGTCCGCTTTCCGTGCGCCCCCGCACCGATGCCGAGGTAATCGCCGTAATGCCAGTAGTTCAAGTTATGGCGACACTCCGCGCCCGGTTGCGCCCACGCCGACACCTCATAGCGGCGGTAGCCGGCCTCTCGAAGGGTCGCGTGAGTGGCCGATTCAATGGCCTCGGCCAGCTCTTCGTCCGGTAGCGAAGGCGGTCGACTGTAAAACACCGTGCCAGGCTCAAGCGTCAACTGATAGTGGGACAGGTGGGCGGGCTGTAGAGCCACAGCCGTCGTGACGTCCTGCATTGCGCCGGCCTGAGATTGTTCGGGGAGCGCATACATCAGGTCGATATTGAAATTCGTTATGCCCGACTGATGGATCTCGGTCACTGCTTTGGGCACATCGTCTGCCGAGTGGATACGCCCGAGCAGCCCCAGTTGCCGATCACCAAAGCTCTGCGCGCCGAGCGACAACCGATTGACTCCGGCATCGTGGTAACCGGCAAAGCGGCCGCGCTCCACAGTGCCTGGATTGGCTTCTAGCGTAATCTCGGCATCCGGCGCCACATCGATGCGTTCTCGTATCCCGTCGAGTAAGCGCGCCACCGTTTCTGCCGCCAGTAGGCTGGGGGTGCCTCCGCCCATGAAAATGGTCCGGATCGTACGGCCCGGCACGTGCGCCGCCTCGGCCTCTAAATCCGCTAACAACGCATCCACGTAGCGCGACTCAGGCAACTCCCCCTTATGGACGTGTGAGTTGAAGTCGCAATACGGGCACTTGCGCACACACCACGGTACGTGCACGTACAACCCCAATGGCGGCGTCATCCCCACCGATTAACCCTCGCTCAGCAACGCTAGCAACTGCTGTAACGCCAACGCCCGGTGAGAGCGTCGGTTTTTTTCCTCGCTCGGCAGCTCGGCCGCGGTGCGAGCACCCTCGTCGATGAGAAATAGCGAGTCATAGCCGAACCCCCCACTCCCCTGTCGCGTGCGTCCGATCGCGCCCTCCCAGACACCCTCCGCAACGATGGGAGAAGGGTCATCGGCCGAACGCACGAGCACCAACGCCGCACGATAACGCGCGGTCAGTGGGTCCGGCAGTGCGGATACCGCATGAAGTAACTTGGCGTTATTGGCCTCATCCGTCGCCTGGTCGCCGGCGTAGCGCGCCGAATACACACCCGGCGCCCCACCTAACGCATCCACCTCAAGACCCGAATCGTCGGCCAATGCCGGTAATCCCGTTACTGCAGCCGCATGACGAGCCTTCAAGAGCGCGTTGCCGACGAATGTAGTCTCGGTTTCTTCGACCGCCGTGACGCCGAAGTGCGACTGCGGCAACACCTCATCCACCACACCCGCCAGCAAGGCAGCGAATTCGCGCAACTTACCGGGGTTGCCGGTCGCCACCACTAACCGCGGCAGGCGGAGCATCACTAGGCCCCTTCGGACAGGGCTGCCGTCTGCAGCGCCAGAATATCGGCGATGCCCGCACTCGCGAGATCCAGCAACGCGTCTAACTCGTTACGGCGGAACGCATGCCCCTCGGCCGTACCCTGCACCTCAATGAAGGCACCGCCATCATTCATCACCACGTTCATGTCTGTCTCCGCGTCAGAATCCTCGCGATAGTCCAAATCCAGCACAGGAACGCCACGACAGATGCCGACCGAGACCGCCGCAACCTGGCCATGCAAGGGATCCGCTTTGAGGTCCCCTCGCTTACGCAACGCCCGGATCGCATCGGCGAGGGCGACATAGGCGCCGGTGATGGAGGCGGTACGAGTACCGCCATCCGCCTGCAGTACGTCACAGTCGAAGGTAATCGTGCGCTCGCCGAGCGCTCGGAGGTCGACGATGGCCCGAAGGCTGCGGCCGATCAGCCGCTGGATTTCCTGGGTACGACCGCTCTGCTTGCCTTTTGCGGCCTCGCGCGCGCTGCGGGTATGCGTCGAGCGGGGCAACATACCGTACTCCGCTGTGATCCAACCCTGACCCGTACCGCGCAAGAATCCGGGAACACCCGACTCTACGGTCGCCGTACAGAGTACTTTCGTATCCCCAAATTCAACGAGGACCGACCCTTCCGCGTGACGCGTGTAGTGACGGGTAAAACGAATAGGGCGCAGCTGGCCGGGGTCACGACCGCTTGGTCTATTACTCACAACATCTCCTCGGGGGTCTTTTATTCAATCCAGCCACTGCATCGCAGCCGCTGTCGCATTGTCACTGTAGGGTGCCGCCGCCGTCACTGCCGAGTGGCAGAGCCATTTCAGCGCGTCGCCGACCGGGACATCGGGTTTGAAAGGACTGCCGATATCCTCGTCGTCAAAACCGCCCCAGACACCGTCTGTGCAGGCCATCACAATATCACCCGCGTGGAGCGGACGCCGACGGCCTATCGTCATCTCGGTCAATTCCGGTGTCCCGCCCAAACTGAATTCGACGAAATTTCGAAGTCGATGCTGGCGTGCCTGGGCTGAGGTAATTCGACCTTTGCGCACCAGATCCTCGACGTGACTGTGATCCCGCGTTCGACTCAACACTTGGCCGTCTCGGAGGTGGTACACCCGCGTGTCGCCGACATGCGCCCAATACGCGGCGCCCTGTTGCACGAGACAAATCGCACAGGTCGCGCGGGGCCGCTCGGCGACCGGCAAGGCGCGGCCGATGTCGACCACCGCCGCATGAGCCCTGCCTATGGCCAAATGGAGGAATCCGAGTGGATCCACGAGGGGTTGCCGCTCCTGAAGGAACGAGTCCGAGAATGAATCCACGGCGGCGGCGGCGGCGAGCGCGCCCCCCACGTGACCCCCCATCCCATCGATGACCATCAGGCACGACACACCGTCCGCCACCAAAACGCGGGCGCGGTCCTGATTTTCCTCGCGGTCACCGATCAAACTGAAATACGCGTGTTCGCTTCGCAATCGGTCTTCCCTGACCCGGCGGGAGCGCCGGGCTGCTACAGTGCCGCCACTCAGTCTATAGCACGGTGACCCCATGATACGCAGCATGACGGGCTTCGCCCGACGCGAGCAGAACGGTGACTTCGGAACACTGGTCTGGGAAGTCCGAAGCGTCAACCATCGTTATTTGGAAGTAGCGCTGCGGGTACCGGAGGAATTACGCGGTAGCGAGGGCGACATCCGCGCTGCGATTCAAGCGGCCGTTCGGCGCGGCAAAGTTGATGCCATCTTGCAATGGCGAGCACCCGCCGCTCGACGCGCCCAACTAGACGTCAATGAAGCCTTGCTAGACGCCCTGATTGCCCGTAGCCATGCCGTAACGGAGCGGGCGACCGCTCATGGGGGCTCGCTCACACCGCCCTCGCCGTTGGAGTTGCTTCGCTGGCCCGGCGTGCTCGCCGACAGCGCACAAACGGACCTCGCGGCACTGCAGGCCGCCGCGATGACCAGCTTGAACGCGGCCCTGTCGGGGCTCGATGCAGCCCGCGCCAGCGAGGGTGAACGGATCGCAGGGATGCTCGAATCGCGAGCCGCCCAGATTGGCGGCCTTGTCGAAACCGTCCGGTCACGACTGCCCGACGTGCGTCAGCGCATCCGGGCTCGCTTGGAGGAGCGTCTCACCACGCTGACGTTACCGACCGAGCCGAACCGGGAACGCTTTGAGCAAGAACTGACTCTCGCGCTGTCCAAAATGGATATCGATGAAGAGCTCGACCGCCTCACCAGTCACATTGCCGAAGTGGGCAAAGCTTTAGCAGCGAAGGAGCCTGCCGGCCGTCGATTGGACTTCCTCATGCAAGAGTTCAACCGGGAGGCCAATACCCTATCGTCCAAATCGCAGGACGCGGAAACCACCCGGGCGGCCGTTGATATGAAAGTACTGATCGAACAAATGCGCGAGCAGGTTCAGAACGTCGAGTGACACCTCCGACGGGTCGCTACGGCCTGTTAGGGAGCGGTTTACCGCTGTGCCAGTAAGCCGCAAACCCAATATTTATCAGATAGTTGAACGCTATCACCCCATTCGGAAACGGCAGACGCGCACGCTGCAGGCCCAAGCGACCGTGGGCACACCTCCCCGGCATAACGCGATCAGCGCGGTGCGCGGCACGGGCGGCAGCGCACCGATCGGCGGCTCGACGTTGCTCGAACGACTCGCCTGCCCAGTGGCCACCGATCGTTCGGCAATATTTGGCTCATAGGCCGCATTTTTAGCGTCAAAGGGCAAAAATGCGGGGGTACTTTGGGTCCTCGGTGCGGTTACCATTCGCGCTCCACCTGCCGACTGACCGAGCACCATGAGCACCGACTTGCACCGCCGCGGACGCCTTTTTGTCATTGCTGCCCCGTCGGGCACCGGCAAGACCAGTCTCGTCCGCGCACTGATGGAGCGGTCGCCGTCACTCGCTTTCTCGATTTCGCACACCACGCGTAAGCCCCGACCGAACGAAATAGACGGGCGGGACTACCATTTCACCGACCGAACGCGCTTCGAAGCGATGATTGAGAGGGGCGAGTTTTTGGAATACGCCGAAGTATTCGACAATTTGTACGGCACCGGAAAACACAGTGTCGAGGCTGCGTTGGATGCCGGTCGGGATTTGTTACTCGAGATTGACTGGCAAGGGGCGGCGCAAGTGCGGCAACACCTGCCGGAAGCGATCGACGTCTTCATTTTGCCGCCGTCCCGAGCGGCGCTCGAGCAGCGACTGCGCGGCCGCGGCACGGATTCCGAAGACGTCATTCAGCGACGTCTGATGGAATCGGTCACCGAATTGTCGCGCTGGCACGAGTTCCGCTACGTGGTTGTGAACGAGCATTTCGATCGCGCCTTGTCCGATCTTCAGCACATCGTCGCGGGGGATGCCGGCGCCTTTCGTAGCGACCGTCCGGAGGTCCAACGGTTCGCCGAGAGCCTCGTCGCCTGACGCCCGAGCCAACGCAAGTGGTCGTCCCGGCTCGAATTGCGTATACTTCCCGACCCTCCTATGCATTTCGGAAGCCGCCCGTATGGCCCGTATCACGATCGAAGATTGCCTGAAGCAGGGCGTCGAGAATCAGTTTGAGCTCGTTCTGGTCGCCGCTAAGCGCGCACGCCGCCTAGCCAACGGCGCTGATCCGCTCGTTGACTGGGAAAATGACAAGCCGACTGTCGTCGCCTTGCGCGAGATTGCCGACGGCAAGGTCAACTCGGACCTGCTGCTCGAAGCCGATCCCGAGCCGGCGCCGGCCATGATGCCGATCGAGAACCCGCTGGATCTGCCGGGCGACTTTCGCGCGCCGCAGTTCGGTCTCGGGGACTAACGCCGACCCCCCGCCGCCCAGCAGATGGCTAGCGCCTCGTCGCTTCTGAACTTTCTGCCGGGCGGACGCGGATCCATCGGGATCGGCCAACTGCTGTCGAAATTAGAAGCGTACCTCGCTCCGGAGCAGGTCGCTCGCGCGCAGGAGGCCTACGACCTCGCGCATGAGGCCCACAAAGGCCAGAAGCGCATGACGGGTGAGCCTTACATCACCCATCCCGTCGCGGTCGCGGGCATCCTTGCCGATTTGCACCTCGACGGACAGACGATCTGTGCTGCCTTACTGCACGACGTCATCGAAGATACGCCTACCGCAAAAGAAGAAATTGTCGCTCGCTTCGGCCGCGAGGTCGGTGAACTCGTCGACGGCGTGTCGAAACTCGATAAGGTTCAGTTCAAGAGTCGTGAAGAGGCTCAGGTCGAGTCGTTCCGCAAGATGATTCTTGCGATGACGCGCGACATCCGCGTCATCATGGTCAAACTTGCCGACCGTACCCATAACATGCGGACCCTCGGCGCTATGCCCGCCGTGAAGCGGCGCCGTATTGCCATCGAAACGTTGGAAATCTACGCCCCGATTGCCAACCGACTCGGCATCCACTCGATCAAGTTGGAGCTTGAGGATCTCGGTTTCCAAGCGCTTTATCCGATGCGCCATCGGGTCATCGACAAGGAATTGCGCAAAGCGCGCGGCAATCAAAAAGAGTTTTTGCCCAAAATTGTCTCGGGCCTGACGCAGGCGCTCACGCGCGGCCAAATTCAGGGCCGTGTCGAATCCCGGGAAAAGCATCTTTACAGCATCTATAAGAAAATGCGTCGTAAGGGCGTCCCGTTAGCGGCCATCATCGATGTGTACGGTATTCGCCTCGTTGTCCCCACGGTAGACGATTGTTACCGCGCCTTGGGTGTCGTCCACAGCGTGTACAAACCGATGCCGGGGCGCTTTAAGGACTACATCGCCATTCCGCGCGTGAACGGCTACCAGTCGTTGCACACCACGCTGTTTGGTCCGAATGGCATTCCACTCGACGTGCAGATCCGCACCGAGGACATGAACATTGTGGCCGAAAGCGGCATCGCGGCGCACTGGCAGTACAAGACCGGGGAAGATATCGGCACCAGCCACCACGACCGCGCGCGCGAGTGGCTCGCGAGTCTGATGCAGATTCAAGAAGGCGGTAGTCCGGAAGAGTTCTACGAGAGCGTCAAAGTCGATCTGTTTCCAGACAAAGTCTACGTCTTCACGCCGAAGGGCGAAATTCTGCGGCTCCCTACGGGGTCGACCTGCGTCGATTTTGCCTACGCCGTGCACAGCGAAGTCGGCCGACGGTGCGTCGCGGCGAAAATTGACCGTCGTTTAGCCCCGTTGCGCACGGAGTTACGCAACGGGCAAACCGTTGAAATCATCACGGCGAAGGGCGCGACACCGAATCCGGCGTGGACGAATTTTGTGGTCACGGCAAAGGCGCGCGCCGCCATCAAGGCGTATCTCAAGACGATGAAGCGTTCCGAGGCGATTGATCTCGGTCGACGCCTGATCGATCAAGCGCTCAGCGATTTCAATGTGCCGCTCAAATCGATCGAAGCCGAGTTGGTGGTGGCCGCAGCGCAAGAACTGGGCTGCGCGACCGTCGATGAACTCTTTGAGCAAGTGGGCCTTGGTGAGCGCCTGGCGCCGCTGGTGGCGCGTCACTTGTTGCCCCCCGAATTTATGGACGCCGCACGGACCACGACGGCACCCACGACGCCTTTGGCCATTTCCGGCACCGAGGGCCTGTTGGTGACGTATGCGCGGTGCTGCTTCCCGATCCCGTACGAGCCGATTATCGCTTACCTCTCGTCGGGTCGGGGTGTGGTGGTGCACCGAGCCAACTGCTCCAACTTGGACGGCTGGCACAAGCAACCGGAGAAATGGTTGCCGGTTCAATGGCAGGAAAACATCGACCGACATACCTTCACGACCGAACTGAAGGTGTTGGTGCAGAATCGTCCGGGTTCCTTGGCGGCGGTCGCCGCTGCGGTGGCCGCGACGCAGACCAACCTCGGTCACGTCTCCGTCGTCGAACTGGATGAGGACAACTCCGCGATCACGTTTGAGTTGCAGGTTGTCGATCGCGCGCATCTTGCTCGGGTGATCCGAGCGGTTCGAAAGATGCCCGAAGTCGAGTCCATCGAGCGCTCCTAAGGTTTTAGGCGTACGCACCGCGGGGTGCGCCGTGCGAGAATACGGTCGTCATCGTGTCTTGATTCGGAGCCTCCATGTCCCGCACCATCATTTCGACCGACAAGGCGCCTGCCGCCATCGGCACCTACTCTCAGGCCGTTAAGGTTGATCGCACCGTCTATATTTCGGGCCAGATCCCGCTCGACCCGGCCACCAAGGCGTTGGTTGAGGGTGACATGGAGGCTCAGATTCGTCGCGTTTTCGACAATTTGAAGGCGGTCGCAGAAGCTGCCGGCGGCAGTCTGGCAGATGCGGTACGCGTCACGATCTACCTCACCGATTTGGCGCACTTCGCGCTGGTCAACCAAGTCATGGCCGAGTATTTCAGCGAACCGTATCCGGCGCGTGCCGCCGTCGGCGTTGCGTCGCTACCTCGCGGCGCCGCTGTCGAAGCGGACTGCATCCTTTACGTGTGAGTTCACTGCCGCCCCCGAGTCACCGCCGTAGTCCGGTATTGCCGGAACTACGGCCGGTTACGACGCTCAAGGGGGTAGGCGATTCGCTCGCCGTCCGTCTGGCCAAACTCGGGGTCGAGACGGTTCAGGACCTCTTGTTCTTATTGCCCCTTCGGTACGAGGACCGTACCCGGGTTCTCCCGATCGGCGCGCTGCGGTCCGGCGATCGAGCCGTTGTTGAGGGGGAAGTACAGCTCGCCGAGGTCGTCATTCGTCGCCGCCGCCAGATGCTCGTGCGGATCGCGGATGGATCCGGCTTCCTGACGCTGCGGTTTTTCTATTTTACGGCGCAGCAGCAGGCGCAACTGCAGCGCGGCGTACGCCTCCGATGTTACGGCGAAGCGCGACGAGGCACGCTCGGCTTGGAAATCGTGCACCCCGAGTACCGACGCGCCGATAGCGCGGATACTCAACGGGTAGAAGACTCTCTGACCCCGGTCTATCCGATGACGGAGGGTATCCAGCAAGGGCGCATGCGTATCCTCACGGCCTTGGCACTCGCGGAAGCGGAGTCGCAATCCGTACGGGACTGGTTGCCTGCTGACGTCTTAGAGGACGAGCACCTACCGTCACTGGCCGAGGCGCTCGTCTTCGTGCACCGACCGCCTCCGGGGGCAGATCTCGAGACGCTCACGGGCGGCTTGCATCCCGCGCAGCGCCGTCTCGCCTTTGAGGAGCTCCTCGCGCATCAATTGAGCCTGCGGCTGCTGCGGGACGAGATTCGCGCCGATCCCGCTTGGCCGGTACCGGCGTCGCACACGCTAGCGCCGCAGTTGCGCGCCGCGCTACCGTTTTCACCGACGGGTGCGCAAGAGCGCGCACTGGCCGAGGTCGTCGTTGACCTGGCCAAGCCGTCGCCGATGTTGCGGCTCGTACAAGGCGACGTCGGCTCAGGTAAAACGTTGGTCGCCGCGCTGGCCGCGCTCGCTGCGGTCGAAGCCGGGTTTCAGGTCGCCTTGATGGCGCCGACGGAACTGCTGGCGGAACAGCATTATCAGAACTTCGAGCGTTGGCTGAAGCCGCTCGGCATCCCCATCGCGCTGTTATCCGGACGCCTGAAAGGCCGCGCTCGGCAGATGACCCTCGACGCCATCGCAGCCGGTAGCGACGTACCGGTCGTCATCGGCACACACGCGCTGTTCCAAGAGGGCGTCCGTTTTGGTCGTCTGGCGCTGGTGATCATCGACGAACAGCATCGGTTCGGCGTCGAGCAACGTCGCGCTCTGCGCGATAAAGGTCTCAGCGAGGGTCGGGTACCTCACCAATTAATCATGACGGCGACGCCAATTCCGCGAACCCTCGCGATGACCGCCTACGCCGATCTGGACGTCTCGGTCATCGACGAGTTACCGCCGGGCCGGACGCCCGTTAAAACAGTCGTCTTGCCCGAAACGCGGCGAGACGAAGTCGTCGCCCGCATTTCCGCGGCCTGCCGCGAAGGGCGCCAAGCCTACTGGGTCTGCCCGCTGATCGAGGAGTCTGATGAGCTGGAGTATCAGGCGGCGGAGGCGACGCACGCCGCGCTCGTCGGCGCTCTGCCACACCTGCGCATCGGCCTCGTGCACGGCCGTCTGACCGGCACCAAGAAGCAGGCCGTTATGGCCGCCTTTAAACGCCAGGAGTTCGATCTCTTAGTGGCCACGACCGTGATTGAAGTCGGTGTCGATGTGCCCAATGCGAGCCTGATGGTGATTGAAAATGCCGAGCGCATGGGGCTCGCTCAGTTGCATCAACTGCGCGGACGCGTCGGTCGCGGCGCCGCGGAATCCACCTGCGTGTTGCTCTATCGGGCACCCCTATCGCAACTGGCCCGTTCGCGATTGGATGTCATGCGTTCGACCAATGATGGTTTTGAGGTCTCCCGACGCGATCTCGAACTGCGCGGCCCCGGCGAAGTACTCGGGACGCGCCAGACCGGCCTGCTGCAATTGAAAGTCGCGGATTTGAGTCGTGACGCGGATCTGCTGCCGCGCGTGCAGAGTGCCGCGGAGGTGATGATTTCGCGCCATCCGGATAACATAGCGGCCCTGCTGCGTCGATGGATCGGGACGCGGGAACGGTATGGGCGGGTCTGAGGGGCGGTAACACGTTGAACAAGTCGTCGACGGCTACAATAGGCTCGTTGTTGCCGCTGGATCTTTGGGCACGACTCGACCGGATCACGGCTCGCCTACCCTCGCGTTGGGCGGGGTGGCTGTCCGCAGAGGAATTGTTGACCGAACGGATTGCGCGGGAAGCGGGTGGACCGGCCCGACTCATTCTGTTGGACGAACGTATCGGTTTTTTAAATGCCGACCAGCGCGAACTGCTGGACTCACCGTCCGATAGCGCGCTGCTGCGTCAGGTGGAGTTAACCGCGCAAGGCCGAGCTTGGGTCTATGCCGAAACGCTGATTCCCGACTATGCGCTAGAGGCGCACCCTTGGCTTGCAGAACTTGGCGTCCGTGCGCTACCGGAAGCGTTATCGTGGCGCAATGACGTCAGTTACGGCGCGTGGGAAGTGGCGACGATTCCTGCCGCCCATCCACTGGCGGCCAGAGCCCTTGAACGCGCGCAGGGTCGGCACGATTCGGTCTGGGCACGCCGCCACGTGATCACCATCGGCGCATCGCGCATTTTGCTACACGAAGCATTTCTGCCGGATTCCAAGTCCCGATGAAACCGTCGCTGCGCGCGGTCGTCTCCACGCTTGTCGACTACGGGCTGCTGATTCGTTTGCACCGTCCGGTCGGCACCTGGCTGCTGCTCTGGCCGGCGCTTTGGGCGCTCTGGATGTCCTCGGCGGGTCATCCGAATGAACACGTCTTTGTCGTCTTCTGCATCGGTGTGTTTTTGACCCGGTCCGCCGGCTGCGCCATCAACGATTGGGCGGACCGCAAGGTGGATCCGGAGGTCAAACGGACTCGAGACCGGCCGTTGGCGGCAGGTCGGATTCAGCCCAGCGAAGCGCTCATTGTGTACGCCATCCTGTGCCTGCTGGCGTTCGCGCTCGTGCTGACCTTGGATCGCGTGACAATTGCTTGCTCCGTCGTGGGTGCCGGACTCATGGCAGCCTATCCGTTTATGAAGCGGTTTTTCCCACTCCCGCAGGCCTGGCTTGGGCTCGCCTTCAGTTGGTCGATACCCATGGCCTGGGTCGCGCAGCAGGGCGGGGTGACGCGTATCGGCTGGCTCGTCTTCGTTGCAGGTACCCTATGGGTCATGGTCTATGACACGCAGTACGCGATGGTGGATCGCGACGATGACCTCCGTCTCGGCGTGCACTCGTCGGCGATCACGTTTGGTGATGCGGACCGGGTCGTTTTAGGCGCCTTGCAAAGCCTGACGCTGCTCGCGCTCCTCTTAGCCGGTCAATCGTTAGGCTTGGGCCGGTGGTATCACGTCGGACTCGGGGTCGGCGCACTCACGTTCATCTATCAGCAATGGCTGATACGCGATCGCAGCCGAGACGGTTGCTTTGCGGCGTTTATCAATAATCAGTGGTTCGGCTTAGCCGTGTTTCTCGGCATTGCGCTGGACTATTTCTTCAAAGCGCACTGACGCCCGAATCAAAGGGCGTCGAGCGTGAGCTCCGCCAGCGCATCCGTGGCGACGCGGCAGCGCTGACGCGCCTCGGCCACCCGAATCTGCGCTGCCCACCAGAGGGGGTCGTCGGTCTCCACGAGCCCCTTCAGATGGCGCATCCGTGCTAGCGCCTCGCGTAATCGGCCTTGGGCATCCTGCCATGACCGCTCTAAAACTCGCAGGTCCGCTGTAACCGCATAGTGTTCCGTCGTTGGCACTTCCAGTTCATAACCCATGCCCAAGAGGCTAGGCTCGAGGGGTGACGCGCCGGCGACAGGGCGATGACACTACGGTGACGACTCCAGCGACACGAGCGCTGCGCGAACCTGCTCCGCGTGTTCTGCGAGCACCGCGCTATCGGCAAACTCTCGGGCGTGATGACCGATGCCCCCTGGGCCGTAGACCGGGATGACGTGAAAGTGCAGATGAAAAACCGTTTGACCGGCAGCCGCACCGTTGAACTGCGTCACGATGACGCCTTTGGCGGAAAACGCCCGCTGCACGGCGCGGGCAACGCGTTGGGTGGTCAGTATCGCCGCCTGTAGGGAGGCTACCGACGTATCCATCAGGTTTTCGCCCGCCTGCTTCGGAATAATGAGGGTATGCCCGGGCGACTGCGGCATGACATCCATGAAGGCCACGGTATCCGCATCCTCGTAGACCCGGTGGCAGGGCAATTCACCCCGGAGAATCCGGGCGAAAACATTATTTGAGTCGTAAGCCATTCCAGAGACTCCAAGCGACGTTATGAACGGCGATGAGACAAGATGCGGTTCATGAGCCAAAGCGGTTTCTTCATTCGCGGCACCTCATGCAGCAGCGTGGTGGCACTCACCGACGCCGGCGCGGGGCAAGCCGCTGCACCACTCGTTAACCAACCGAGGGCGGCCGACAGTTTGCCCTCGGCGGTATCGCCGAGTGCGTGGGCGTAATCGTCCGCCACATCACAGCCATTCACGGGTACGCCGCCATTTGCGTTGGTCGCGTTCGCGGGAATGAACCCGTCGGTGTAATCGCCAAACCCCTGCGTGTTGACGCCCTTGAATTGGATAGAGAAATACGTGGTGCCGCAGTTGTCTTGAGGGTAGAAGCCGTAGGGCTTACCGCAGGTCTGACCCCCGACGAGCACGACGTTTACGCCGATCCCTCGCAGGCTATTAATCACCGCTTCGCTGGCCGAGCAGGTATCGGGCCCAACAATCACGACCACCCGCGTCAGACCCAGTGCCGGGAGCGGCGTACCCGACGTCACGCTATAGCCCTGGGCAGTCGAATAGAACGGGGTGGGCATAATCGCTTGCCCGGTAATGGGATCGTTCGTCGGGTACTTATCGTTGAACGAGAGTTTTTCAAAATAGCCGGTCTGTGTTTGCGCGGGCCCGGCGATCATGTAAGCCAACTCACTGGCAATATCAAGCAAACCACCGCCGTTGTAGCGCATGTCCAATACGAGATCGGTAATCTGCGCCGCAGCGAAAGTCTGAAACGCGGTGCTCAATGCCGACTCGGCGCTGGCGATGTGATCGTTAAAGGTCAGATATCCCACAGGACCGTGATTGGTCGAAATGACGGTCGCATTCTGGACCGGCACGGAGGTCACATCGGCCGCTGCCAACGTGACCGTCCGGGTCGTTGACGCCCCCAAATCGAGAATGGTGAACGTGTGGGTCTCACCCACCGTCGTCGGACTCAGCGCCGCATTAAGCTTGTCGACGCTCGCCTGATCCCCCGCGTTGATGAGATCGATGCCGTCGATGGCCGTCACGGACGCGCCGCGGGCCAAATTGGCGCTGCTCGCCGGCGTGTTGGGATCGACATAGCCGACAATCAATTGCCGAGGCGGTGTGGTGGCGACGAAGACCCAATGGGCGCCGTAATCCACCGTCGCGCTACCGGATACCAGCGCATTCCATTCGGTGGTCGGATAAGTGAAGTGAAATTTGTCCTTCAGCGCGCCGGACGCGGTCGTCGCAGAGGTCTTATCGACCGCAAAATACGCCGCCGTCGTGGTGTAGCTGGCCGGATTGAGATCCGGCAACTCCGTGTACCACAAGTAGTACGCGTGCACCCATTCCCGGATCCACGCGTTCTCCCACGTCACGGAGCCTTGTACGTCGGGGTAGCGCTGGCCGGTCACCGGATCCGTGCCGACCCGAGGTACGGCGCAGTGCGCGGCGTATTGACTGGGGCCAAGATAGGCGCCCGCTGTATAGGTCGGTCCGGTCGACCCGGTCGCACCGCCACCCGTGGAGCCGGAACTGCTCCCACCGGTCCCGCCACCGCCCCCGCCGCACCCAGCCAGCGTACCTAAGATCAGAAAAGCACCCAAAATCGACGAACGGTTGAAAACGGTCATTTCGGTTCCACCTCACAACCTGTCAAACTAGTGTCATGTGCGGCTGGCCTCGGGCGGCCACCGGCGCGGACGAATCGATGAAGGACGAGGACAGGATACGTGACACGGGGCGAAAACGTGCGTAGCTCGGGACCCGAGCAGCAGAGCACCGGTTCGGTGCTGATGATCCGACCAGCGACCTTCTATTCCAATCCCGAGACGCTGGGGACCAACCCGTTCCAGCACGCGGTGGATGCGCCTCGTGCCGGCACACTCGCTGCCGCGCAGGCCGAGTTCGATATGGCCGCCTCGGCGTTGGCGGACGCGGGCATTGATGTCGTCATCGCCGACGCGGATGCGAGCGCCGATACGCCCGATGCCCTCTTCCCCAATAACTGGTTTTCAACACACGCGGACGGCCGGATTGCGCTCTACCCGATGGCCGTTGCCAACCGTCGGCGAGAGCGACGCCCCGAATTGCTGCGCGCCATTGCTGCACAACGCGGCTGGAAGATCCGCTCTATCGTGGACCTGACGACGTTGGAAGAGCAGAACCTCTACGTCGAGGGGACCGGCAGCCTAATCCTCGACCGAACGCACCGACTGGCCTACGCCTGCCGGTCCGCGCGTACTCACGATACGGCCGTCGAAGCCTTTTGCGACGCATTCGGGTACCGGTCCGTCATCTTTGACGCTCACGACGAAGCCGGGCGACCCGTGTATCACACGAACGTGATGATGTCGGTCGGCCCCACTCTCGCCGTGCTCGCGAGTGGCCTGGTGGCCCCCGGCGCCGGCCTGCGACGGGTCTTTGATGCGCTCGAATCGAGCGGCAAAACGCTGCTCGACCTATCCGCCGAACAAGTGAACGAGTTCGCCGGTAACATCTTGTTTTTAAATGGATCTTCGGGCCCCGTCGTAGCCATATCCCGACGTGCGCTGTTGGGTCTCTCGCGCGCCCAACGCCTCTTGCTCGAACAGCATGCCCGACCGGTGGTGTGTTCCGTCGAAACGATCGAACATCTCGGCGGCGGCGGCATACGCTGCATGCTCGCCGAGCTCTTCCTACCCGACGCCTGACTCAACGTTCAAAACGGCGCGACAGGATGATGGAGGTCGTCGTGGCTTTCACGCCCGCACAGGCCCGCACATCGTCTAGAGCAGCGTCGAGCGCTTCGGTCGACTCGGCACCGAGGATGGCGATGAGGTCGTGGGTGCCGCTGACGGTGTAGAGCGCGGTCACGGCCGGCATGGCGCGCAACTTTCGTTCGACCGCCCCTTGCTGCGCGGGCTCCACCGCAATCATGGCGTGCGCCTGTACCTGACGGACGCCCGCCGTCGGACCTAAGTCGACGCGATAACCTCGGATAACCCCGGACCGCTCCAGCCGCTCGATCCGACTTTGTACGGTCGAACGGGCAATGCCCAACCGTCGAGCCAGCTCGGCCGTCGACAGTCGTGCGTTTTCCCGGAGGAGCATTAACAAGGCGTCGTCGGTCACCGCGGTCGTCATAATGATTGCAGCATTCGTCATAGTGCCTGCAGCAATCTTGATTTTCGTCGAAGTGACCGTTCAATTCAACGAGTCAGGGGCGGACACTGGGGCTTGGGACAATCCGTTTGCAGGAGTACCGGGCCATGCGTCATGTTCTCGTTGCGGGGGCCGGTCATATCGGCTCCTTAATTGCCGAACTGTTGGTCACGAGCGGCGACTATCGTGTCACCGTGATGGACCCGTCGGCTGAAGCGTTGGCTGCATTGCCGCAGCGACCGGGCTTGGGCGTCCTGCAGCAATCCGTGACCGACACGACCGGGCTGCGGAACGCGCTGCAAGGATGCTACGCCGTGATCAGCGCAGTCCCCTATTCGGTGACCGCCGTCATTGCCTCCGCCGCACACGACGCCGGCGTGCACTACCTTGATCTCACCGAAGATGTGCGCACCACCCAAACCGTCAAGGCCTTGGCGCCGACGGCGACACACGCGCTCATTCCGCAGTGCGGGTTGGCCCCAGGATTCATCGCGATCGTCGGGATGGATCTCGCTCGACGCTTCGAGACGCTCGACACGCTGCGCTTACGCGTGGGCGCCTTGCCGCAATTCCCCTCCAACGCGTTGGGCTACAACTTGACGTGGAGTACCGCCGGCGTCATCAACGAGTACTGCCAGCCCTGCGAGGCCATTGTGCAAGGACGCCTGACCAACGTGCCGCCGCTGGAGGAACTCGAGCATTTCGCCCTCGACGGCGTGCAATACGAGGCCTTCAACACCTCCGGCGGCCTCGGAACCCTCTGCGAAACACTGGCCGGTCAGGTGCGTAGCCTGAACTACCGCACCATTCGCTATCCCGGTCACCGAGATGCCATGAAACTCTTACTGCAGGACCTGCGCCTCGCAGAGCGACCCGCGGTGCTGGCGGATGTGTTGGAAAATGCCATTCCCGGCACGCCTCAGGATGTGGTCGTCATTTTTGCCACGGCCACGGGTCGTCGAAACGGCCGCGTGTGGCAAGAGTCGTACGCGCACTGCGTCTACCCGCAAGTGTTGGCTGGACGGGAGTGGACCGCCATACAGACCACCACCGCCTGCTCCGTCTGCGCGGTGTTAGACCTCTTGGTCGCAGGGCACCTGCCGCAGCAGGGCTTTGTGCGTCAGGAAGACATCAGCCTGCCGGAATTTCTCGCCAACCGCTTCGGGCGGGCCTACGCTGCGGACATCGGAACTACGGCCGCTGAGGCCGCCGCGCTAAGGACCGTGTCATGAATGCATTGGACTGTTTGAAGAGCCTTGGGGTCGACACCGCCCTACTCGGTACGGGCGACCTCGTGAGTCGCTCGCCCATCGACGGCAGCGAACTCGGCCGAGTGACAACCGCGAGCCCACAGCAGCGCGCGCAGGTGTTGGAGGCGTCGGTCAGCGCGTTTCACCACTGGCGGCGGGTGCCCGCGCCACGCCGTGGCGAACTGGTTCGTCTGTTTGGAGAGTCCGTGCGACGCCACAAACAGGCGCTCGCCACGCTGATCACGCTGGAAGTGGGAAAAATCACGAGCGAAGCAGCCGGAGAGGTGCAGGAGGTCATCGACATCTGCGACTTCGCCGTGGGTCTGTCGCGTCAACTCTACGGCCTAACGATCGCGTCGGAGCGACCCGGCCATCACATGCAGGAGCGCTGGCATCCGCTCGGGCCGGTGGCCATCATCACGGCCTTCAATTTTCCGATGGCCGTCTGGTCGTGGAATGCGGCGTTGGCGCTGATCTGCGGCAACAGTATCGTGTGGAAGCCCTCCGAGAAGACCCCGCTAACAGCGCTCGCGCTGTCCTCGCTGCTCGACGCGGTGGCGCGGGACTTTTCCGATGCCCCGCTGCACCTCTCCGCCGTCGTGCAGGGCGGACGCGAGGTCGGTGAGTCGCTCGCGGCGGAGCCGCGTATTCCGCTGGTTTCGGCCACCGGCAGCACCCGAATGGGTCGCGATGTCGCGGTCACCGTGGCCGGCCGCTTCGGCCGCAGCCTGCTCGAACTCGGCGGCAATAACGCCATCATCGTCGCACCGACCGCCCATGAGGATTTGGCGGTACGCGCCATTACCTTTGCCGCGGCCGGCACCGCCGGCCAACGTTGCACGACCGCTCGGCGCCTCTACGTCCACGATTCCCGTTACACGAGTTTGGTCAACCGGTTGCGGCGCGCCTACGCCAGTCTCCCGGTGGGCGATCCCCGCAGCGTCGGCACGTTGGTCGGGCCCCTCGTCGACGCAGCGGCCTATGAGGCCATGCAGGCCGCGCTCGCCGACGCGCGCGCAGCCGGCGGTATAGTCCACGGCGGCGAACGGATTGCGGTCACCGGACTCGAGGGGTACTACGTGCGCCCCGCGCTCGTCGAAATGCCGCACGCGTGCGCCGTCACGGATCGGGAAACCTTTGCACCCATCCTCTACGTGTTCCGCTACGAGACCCTCGCCGAGGCGGTAGCGGGCAACAATGGCGTCGCACAAGGGCTTTCGTCGAGTCTCATTACCCGCGACCTGATGGAGTCCGAGTGGTTCTTGTCCGCTGAAGGCAGCGACTGTGGCATCGCCAACATCAATATCGGGCCCAGCGGCGCCGAAATCGGCGGCGCCTTTGGCGGGGAAAAGGAAACCGGCGGGGGTCGTGAGTCGGGGTCGGACGCGTGGAAAGCCTACATGCGCCGCCAGACACAGACGGTGAACTACTCCGGCGCACTCCCCTTAGCCCAAGGCGTCCAGTTCGACGTCGAGTAGGCGCCGCCGTCGCGGGCTTCGGGCATCCCTGAGGCCCAACGTCCGCGACGGGCTTCTTTCCGAACGCCGCATCTGGCATCGTCGCCGCATGAACGCTAACGCCCCTGCACTTCGCGTCGCCGTCCTGCCGGTGACCCCGTTCCAGCAGAACTGCTCCCTCGTCTGGGAGACCGCCACCGGCCGTGGTGCCGTGATTGATCCGGGCGGCGAGGTCGAGCGGATTCTCGCCCTCGCCGAGCGAGAAGGCGTGACCATCGAACGTATCCTCATCACGCACGCCCATGTCGACCACGCCGCCGCGACCGCGGAGCTGCATCGCCGCCTCGGCGTCCCCATCGAGGGCCCCCACGAGGGAGACCGCTTTTGGATCGACCGATTGCAGCAATCGGCGCAGCAATACGGCTTTGCGTGTGAGGGTCCGTTCGAACCGGATCGCTGGTTACACGATGGGGATACCGTCCAGATCGGCGGGCAGACACTCGAGGTGGTTCACTGCCCCGGTCACACGCCCGGGCATGTGGTGTTCATCCATCGGCCGAGTCGTTTCGCCGTGGTCGGTGACGTGCTTTTTCAGGGGTCGATCGGGCGTACGGACTTTCCGGGCGGCAATCATGCGGATCTGATTCATTCGATCCGGGACAAGCTATTCCCTTATGGCGATGACGTGACGTTTCTACCGGGACACGGCCCCACGTCCACATTCGGCGCGGAGCGACATTCCAATCCCTACGTGTCCGACAGAGCCGTCGGGCGCTAACGCGCGCTCCGAACTCAACCGAGCGTCAAATAGCGCGCGGTGTAGTGATCCACGAGCAAGGCGCCGAAGAGATAGCCGAGGTACGCAATCGACCACCAAAACGTCCGCATGGGGCGGGCGGGGTCGGCTTCGCCGTCCCGATACAGGCGCCAGACATGCCACAAGAACCGAGCATCAAGCCCGACAGCGGCAATGCCATACACCCACCCGGACATGCCCGTTAAGACCGGCATAACGGTGATCAACGTCAGGATAATCGTGTAGAGCAGGATGTGCAGGCGGGTCAGTTGGATGCCATAGACCACCGGCAGCATCGGCATACCAATCTTTGCGTATTCCTCACGCCGCGCAATCGCGAGCGCCCAAAAATGAGGCGGCGTCCAGGCAAAAATGATCAGAAAGAGCAGCAATGCGTTCGCGTGAACGTCGCCGGTCACGGCGGTCCAACCGAGTACCGGTGGGGCCGCGCCGGCAGCGCCGCCAATGACGATGTTCTGTGGCGTGGCGCGCTTCAGCCACAGCGTATAGACGATGGCATAGCCGATCAGCGACGCGAAGGTCAGCAGCGCAGTGAGCGCGTTAACCCATAACGTCAACAGCACCATCGCCAACGCACCGAGGATGAGCGAAAACCACACCGCTCGCAGTTCGTCCATTTTGCCTTCGGGCAGAGGGCGATGCCGCGTACGGGCCATCTCGCCGTCAATCCGCTGGTCAATGACCTGATTCACGGCCGCGGCAGAAGACGCCGCGAGCCAGATACCGAGAGAGCCGAACACCAGCGCACGCAATGGCGGCAAGCCGGGCACGGCCAAGAACATGCCGACCAGTGCCGTGAACACAATGAGCAAGACCACTCGAGGCTTCGTCAGCTCGAGGTATTCGCGCCAACCCGGTCGGGCCGGCGGCAATGGCTCAACGTCAGTGGTCATGGCAGATCCAGCAGTCAGCCGCTCCGACAGCAGAGCAGTGGGGCGCGAAGGGTATCACGGACCCGCGTTGCGGGCGGGCCATAGGCGCCGCACAACGGTGAGGCTCGCCAGCAGAAGTAGCACGGCGCCAGCGTTGTGTGCCGTTCCCAACCACAGCGGAAATCCTTGCCAGATCAGATTCATGCCGATCAGCCATTGCACTACCACAGCGGCCATCAGCACGAGCCCAGCCGACCGAACGCGAGAGGTGCGTGCACGCAGCGCGGTCAATAACCCGGTCAGGAACAGCAAGCTACCGGCCACGATCGCGCCGATTCGATGGGTGTAATGGATCGCCGTACGCGCGGCCTGCGACAGCACGCCGCCTTCGTAATCCTTTCCGGACTCATGGGCAAATTGAAACGCCGCGGCAAAATCCGTGGTGGGGTGGTAGGAGCCCTGGCAGGTTGGAAAATCGGGGCAGGCGACAGCGGCATAGTTGGTGCTCGTCCAGCCGCCAAGGAACAGCTGCACGACCAGCGCCGCCATTGCGAGCATCGCGAGTGGACGTATGGAGCGCTCAGCCGCACTGGGACTGCGCGTTTCCGGTGTCAGCGACAACCACCACAGAATCGACAGCGTGGTTAACCCTCCCAACAGGTGGGACGTCACAATGATCGGGGTGAGCAACAAGGTCACCGTGAAGGCACCGAGTGCCCCCTGAGCCCCAATGATGAGAGGCAAGACCAAGGGCAGACGGACCGGCTGCCGCGGATCGCGGCGGTGTCGAAACGCATAAATCGCAAGGCCCAAGACGACCAAGCCCAGCGTCGAGGCAATGTAGCGATGCACCATCTCGTGCAGTGCTTTCTGGTAGTCGAACGGGCGAGCCGCATACGCGGCCTGCGCGGTGTCCACCTGCGCCACCACCTGGGCGGGATGCACATGTCCGTAACACCCCGGCCAATCGGGGCAGCCGAGGCCGGCATTCGTCAGCCGAACCCATGCGCCCACGATCACGACGATCGCGGCCAGTAAGGCGCCAAAACGCGCCCAGCGACGGAAGGGGACGAGAGAGTAGGACGTCATCACGGCAGGTTAACCTCGCGCGGCCCGAGTGCGGGCCGCGCGAGTTTCGCGGATTTCAGGGCCGACCGCTATCCCGCTGCGCGGGACGGAGCGTCGGTCGCGACCAACAGTTCAACCGCGCGGCGAGCGATCGGGCCCAAACCCGGATCGGCCGCCCCGATCTCGACCATCTGCCGGCGCATGCGATGGGCCCACATCCGCTGCACATGCGTGAGCGTTTCTTGGGCAGCAACGTCCGGCTCAGAGCCCGACCCGTAAAAGTCAGCGATCTGATTGATCATGCGAACTAACAGTTCTGCGTGCATCGCGTGTCTCCCTACGCTCAGGCCGTGGCGTGCGCGGTATCCGGTCGTGACGGCAACCGGGACTCGCGGTTCTGACGGAACCGGAGCTGCCAGTCGAGCGGCTTCTCCACCTTCACCACCTGAACCGCGGTGACCTTGTACTCGGGGCAATTGGTCGCCCAGTCCGAGTTGTCGGTCGTGACCACGTTCGCACCGGATTCGGGGAAGTGGAACGTCGTATAGATCACGCCCGGTTGCACGCGATCGGTCACTTCGGCCCGCAGGACGGTTTCTCCGGCTCGGCTCGCGATGCCGATCCAGTCACCGTCCACAATGCCGCGGACCTCCGCGTCATGCGGATGAATCTCGACCGTGTCCTCGGAGTGCCAAACGTTATTCGCCGTGCGGCGCGTCTGCGCACCGACGTTGTACTGGGTGAGCACTCGACCCGTGGTTAACAGCAACGGGAAGCGCGCATTCACGCGCTCCGGCGTCGGCACGTATTCGGTGACGAAGAACTTACCTTTACCGCGAACGAAGGAGCCGATATGCATCGTCGGCGTACCTTCTGGCGCGTCGGCATTGCAAGGCCACTGGATACTGCCCAAGCGATCCAGTTTTTCGTACGAGATGCCGTGGAACGTCGGCATCAGGCGCGCGATCTCATCCATGATCTCGGACGGGTGCCGGTAGTTCATGGGATAACCGAGCGCATTCGAGAGAAGCTGCGTGACTTCCCAATCGGCATATCCGGCAAGCGGTTCGATCACTTTGCGCACACGCGAGACACGACGTTCCGCATTCGTGAAGGTTCCATCCTTCTCAAGGAAGGAAGACCCCGGGAGTAGGACGTGCGCGAACTTCGCGGTCTCGCACATAAAGATGTCCTGCACCACCAAACACTCCAACGCCGACAGCGCCGCGACGACGTGATGCGTATTCGGATCGGACTGGGCCAAATCCTCGCCTTGGATGTACATGCCCTTGAAGCTGCCATCAAGGGCCGCTTCAAACATATTGGGGATACGCAATCCCGGCTCATCGGAAAGCTCAACGCCCCAGTCGCCTTCAAAGAGGTGACGGGTGGCGTCATCGGACACGTGACGGTAGCCCGGCAGTTCGTGCGGGAACGAGCCCATGTCGCACGAGCCCTGCACGTTGTTCTGACCACGCAACGGGTTGACGCCCACGCCTTCACGGCCGACGTTGCCCGTGGCCATCGCGAGATTTGCGATGCCCATGACCGTCGTGCTGCCCTGGCTGTGTTCGGTGACGCCAAGGCCATAGTAGATCGCGCCGTTGTTAGCCGTCGCGTAGAGGCGCGCAGCACCACGTACGGTCGCTGCCGGCACGCCGGTGACCGATTCCGTGGCTTCGGGAGAGTGGCGCGGATCCGCCACCCACTTAGACCACTTCTCAAACGCTTCTTTTTCACAGCGCTCAGCAACGTAGTCGTGTTTGATCAGGCCCTCAGTGACGATCACATGGGCCAAGGCGGTGATCATCGCCACGTTCGTACCCGGACGCAGTTGTAGGTGATACGCCGCTTCGATATGCGGCGTGCGCACCAATTGAATTTCACGCGGATCGATCACGATCAGTTTCGTGCCGGCGCGCAACGCACGCTTCAGGTGCGAGGCAAAAACGGGGTGCCCGTCGGTGGGGTTCGCACCCATCACGATGACCACATCCGATTTCATGACCGACAAGAACGTCTGCGTACCGGCAGATTCACCCAGCGTCTGCTTCAGACCAAACCCGGTTGGGGAGTGGCACACGCGAGCGCAGGTATCCACATTGTTGTTACCGAACGCTGCACGGATCATCTTTTGGACCAAGAAGACTTCTTCGTTGGTGCAACGCGACGACGTGATGCCGCCGACCGATCCACGACCGTACTTCGCCTGGATACGACGGAACTCACTGGCCGTGTAGTTGATCGCTTCGTCCCAGCTGACTTCGCGCCAAGGATCCGTGATTTTGGCGCGAATCATCGGCGCCGTGATGCGGTCAGGGTGCGTCGCGTAACCGTAAGCAAAGCGGCCCTTCACACAGGCGTGGCCGTGGTTGGCGTCACCGTCACGGTTGGGCACCATTCGAGACACTTGGCCGTCGATGACTTCGGCCTTGAGCGAGCAGCCCACGCCACAGTATGCGCAGGTCGTCGTGACCGATTTTTCGGCCGGCCGCGCGAACGCGGCAATCGATTTTTCGGACAACGCTGCCGTCGGGCACGCCTCAACACAGGCGCCGCACGAGACACATTCGGAGTCGATGAAGGACTCCCCAGCCGAGGCGCTAACCTGTGAAGCCAGTCCGCGTCCAGAAATCGTCAGCGCAATCGTACCCTGCGTTTCATCGCACGCGCGGACGCAGCGTGAGCAGGCAATGCACAAGGACGGGTCGAAACTGAAGTACGGATTCGACTCATCGGTCATCAGCGCCTGCACGCGCGCCTTCGACTCATGCGTGATCCGTTCCGGGCAACGACCGCCCTCCGCGTAGACGTTGTCCGTCACGCCATGGAGTTTAGCCATGTCCTGCAACTCGCAGTGACCGTCGGCGGGACAGCCATCGCAGTCGAGCGGATGCTCAGACACGTAGAGTTCGACGACGCCGCGACGCAACTGCGACAGTTTGTCGCTCTCGGTGCGGATCTTCATGCCATCGGCAACGAGTGTGGTGCACGACGCGGGATAGCCCCGGCGCCCCTCAATCTCGACGAGGCAAAGGCGGCATGAGCCGAACGCTTTCAGGCTGTCGGTTGCACAGAGCTTCGGAATGCTCGTGCCCGCGAGCGCGGCGGCGCGCATCACCGACGTGCCTTCTGGCACTTGGATCGTCATTCCGTCAATGTCGACCGCGACAAGCGTCTCGGACGTGGATGGCGGGGTACCGCAGTCATGATGGTCTATGGCGTACATCGGGGTGTTCCTCGTTGTCGCATCAGTGCCGGCTACGCGGCGCGAATTCGTCTGGGAAATGCTTCATCGCGCTCTGCACGGGGAAGGGCGTCATGCCGCCGAGTCCACACAAGGACCCGTGCAGCAAGGTCTCGCAGAGCTCGCCCAACAATTGCTTTTGGCGTTCCGGATCCCGGCCGGCCAACAGGTTGTCGATGACGTTAGCGCCACGGGTGGAACCGATGCGGCACGGCGTACATTTACCACACGATTCATAGGCGCAGAACTCAAAGGCATAGCGGGCTAGAGCGGCCATATCGGCCGTATCGTCGAATGCGACGATTCCGCCATGACCGACCAACGCGCCGACCGCCGCAAACGCTTCGTAATCAAACGGCGTGTCGAATTGCGACTCGGGTAGGTAAGCGCCCAAGGGACCGCCAACTTGAACCGCCTTCAATGGGCGGCCGCTCGCAGATCCACCGCCATAGTCATAGAGCACTTCCCGCAGGGTCACGCCGAAGGCGCGCTCAACGAGACCACCGCGCTTGAGGTTTCCGGCGAGTTGCAAGGCGATCGTGCCGCGAGACCGGCCCATGCCGAAGTCACGATAGAACGCGGCGCCTTTCTCAAGGATGACGGGCACGGAGGCGAGCGACATGACGTTGTTCACAATCGTCGGCTTGCCGAACAGGCCTTCGATCGCCGGCAGCGGCGGGCGCACACGCACTTCGCCGCGCTTGCCCTCGATACTCTGCAGCATGGAGGTTTCCTCGCCGCAGACGTAGGCGCCAGCGGCCACGCGGACGTCCAGCTCGAAACGATGCCCGCTCTCACAAATATTGTCGCCCAAATAACCCGCCGCCTTAGCCGCGGCAATCGCCGTCCGCAGGGCAGCAATCGATTCGGGGTATTCGACACGGCAGTAGACATAGCCTTGGGTCGCACCGACCGCGATTCCGGCGATCGTCATACCTTCGATCAAGGTGAACGGGTCCCCTTCCATGATCAGTCGATCGGCGAAGGTGCCGGAGTCGCCTTCATCAGCGTTACAAGTCACGTATTTCTGCGCGACCGGCTGGTCGAGTACGGTCTTCCATTTGATGCCCGTCGGGAAGGCGGCGCCACCGCGACCGCGGAGTCCCGAATCCGTCACAGACTGCACAATTTCGGCGCCGGTCATCGACAGCGCGTTACGTAGGCCGGCATAACCACCGTGTGCCACGTAATCGTTCACCGAAGCCGGATCGACGATGCCAAGACGACGGAACGTGAGACGCTGCTGCGACTTCAAGAACGGATGTTCTTCGACAAGTCCGATCGCCAACGGATGCGCATCGCTGCGGCCCAGCCCGGCGGCAATCAGACCGCCAACGTCCGCCGCACCGACGGGACCGTAGCCGACGCGCCCCTCGGGGGTATCGACTTCGACCAACGGTTCGAGCCAGAACAGGCCGCGTGAGCCCGTGCGGACAACGTCACAGCCGTGCGCGAGAAACGCGGCCGCGACCTCATCGGCGCCGAGCGAAACGGCGGTCGAATCTTTGGGTACGTAGACGCGGGTCATTGTGCGCCCTCTTGGTGTGCCAGCAACGCGTCGAAGCGCTCCGGCGTCACGTGACTGTAGAGCCGGCCGTCGATACGCACGGCGGGACCCGTCGCGCAATTACCCATGCAGAACACCATTTCGAGGCTGGTGGCGCCATCGGCTGTCGTTTCATGGAAATCGATGCCGAGCGTCTCACGCGCATGGCGCTCTAACGCCTGACAGCCACGCGCCTGGCAGGCTTCCGCCCGACAGATCTGTACGGTGCGGGTACCGGGCTTGTGCGTACGGAAGTAGTGGTAAAACGTCACCACGCCGTACACCTCAGAACGGGCGAGATTGAGCCCTTCGGCGATACGGGGGATCGAACTCTCGGGAATGTAGCCGAGCGCATCTTGAATTGCATGCAAGACCACGATCAGTGGTCCGGGTTCGTGCCCATGTCGGGCAATGGCGGCCTCGACAGCCTGCAATTCGGCGGTTTCGTCGCTGGTCACTCTACGACCCTCGTTCAGCGTGGCGATTGGGATGCCAGCGTTAGGCTGACTCCCAGTAGGACCACATAGGATAGTCAAAATCGCCGACAGACCATGACAGAAGGCGACATCGACCATACGCAAAAGGGTACGAAGTCCGGTCTAGTCATGGAATCGTGAGGATTCGCACAGGTCAACCGATGTGCGACAAGCGCAGCAACTTATCGAGGTCCTTGATCAAGCCTTTACGATCCCCACCTGGCGCAAACCGCATCACCAGATTCCCTAGCGGATCAACCACATATACGGAATATTCCGCCGTCGCCTGCCCCTCTGGAGGTGGCAGAGCGGCAAGCAACTGACGGCCTTCGGGGCTGTCGACGTACGCCACCGTCAGATCCAGGTCCGGGGGCCCGACTTCAGCTGTCGTACAGCAGGGCGCCTTACCGAGCAGGACCCGGTGTACCCGGTCCCGCTCGTGATCCATCGCCAGCCGAACTTTCTTCAGTTCGGCCAAGTCCTGCCGGCACACCGCATCACAGGTCGTGCCCGCGACGTAGATCAGGGACCACTGATGACGAAGAAACGAGGCACCGACGGGGTCGCCGGCGGGTGTGCGCAAGGCCACTGCTGAGGGCAGCGCCTGGACCGGTTCAATCAGTTCGCCGTGGTTGACCTTGTGGCCCGGCACGAGGTGACCGCCGTAATACATCCAGAACGCCAGTCCGAGCGGGCCGAGGAACAGCGCCGCAAGGGCGAGAAACTGGAGTCTTCCGCGGCGACGAGCGGCGTTCGGCAGGGGGGCATTCATGGGTGTGTCTCGATTCGGCGGGTATTCACGACAAGATAGATCACGAACAGGGCGAGCGCTAAGCCATACCATTGAACGGCATAGCCGAAGTGGCGCTCCGGCGGCAGCCCACCGGGCCGCCAGTCTCGGATGTACCCGTCCGGTGCATTTCCGTCGAGCAGCAGAATTTGGGGGTCTACGCTTTCCCCGTAGACGCGGCGCACGGTCGCGAGATCGGGGTAGGACAATCGGCGCGGCCACCCCGAACCGTCCGAGGCGGCCAACGCAATGCCCGCCCGCGGCAGTTCGTCGAGACGGCCGGCGACCGTTCGGACATCCCCAGTCACCCCAATCTCTGGCCACTGATCCCGACGCGGCGGCGCCGCGACCCAGCCGCGATCCACCAAGACAGTGCCCAGACTCGTCCGCAGCGGCGTCAGCACGCGATAGCCCGCGCGGCCGTCGTGCGTCATGTTGTCCAAGAGGAGTTGGTGCTCCGGATCGTAGCGGCCGTCGAGGCGGACGTGCGCATAACGCGCCTGCCCCTGCGCAGAACCGTAGGGAACGGCCGGCGCATCGCCCCGCGCAAAGGCCCGAAATTGTGCCTGCTTTTCCAAGCCGCGCCGAACCTGCCATGTGCCCAGAGATGCGAGGGCGGCAATGCCCGCCAACGCGAATACGGTGGGCCACAGGCGTACGGTGAACCGCCGTCCGCGCACTATACTGACTCCCTCATCGGAGGACTTACCGTGGATTCGTTCAAGACTTTGGTTGTCATCGCGCTGCTCGCCATCCTATTCAGCCTGGGCAAGGCGTTATTTCACCTGACCAGCGGCAAGGGGGACCCGGCAAAAACGGTTCGCGCCCTCACCTGGCGTATTAGTTTATCCGTTGCCTTACTGCTCTTGATGCTGTTTGCAGCGCATCAGGGTTGGATCGCGCCACACGGCGTGGGTCGCTGAGGCCGAAAACGAGAACGGCCGCAGAAGCGGCCGTTCTCGGTACTGGACGGGAGGTGCCCGTTTAGAGCCAGTAGACGAAGAGGTAGAGGCCGAGCCATACCACGTCAACGAAATGCCAGTACCAAGCCACCGCTTCAAAAGCAAAGTGCTTCTCAGGCGAGAAGTGGCCCTTGAGCACTCGCAGCCAGATCACGAGCAGCATGATGGCGCCGAGCGTCACGTGGAAGCCGTGGAACCCGGTCAACATGAAGAACGTGGAGCCGTAGATGCCGGTTCCGAGGGTCAGGCCCAACTCGGTGTACGCCTCATGGTATTCGCGCGCCTGCAGGAACACGAAGATGAAGCCCAAGAGGAAGGTCGCAGCGAGCGCAATCTTCAGCGTCGCACGGTTGCCCGCCTTCAGCGCGTGATGGGCAATCGTGCAAGTCACGCCCGACGATAACAGCAACAGCGTGTTCAGCAGCGGCACGCCCATGGCCGGGATGGTTTCAAAGGTCGAACCCTCTCCTTTCGGACCCAGCGCATTGGGGCCGTTCGAGGGCCAACCGCCTTCGAATCCATGCCACAGCATGGAGCTCGTCAAATGCTTAGCGCCATGGCCAGAGAGCCAAGGCAACGAGAGCTGGCGGGCGTAGAACAACGCGCCGAAGAATGCGGCGAAGAACATCACCTCAGAGAAAATGAACCAGCTCATCCCCATGCGGAATGACCGATCGACGGCGGTGTTGTACATGCCGGCTTGGTTTTCGGAAATCACCTTGCCGAACCAGCCGTAGAACAACACGAATAGCAGCAGGAAGCCGATGCTGAGGATGGTCGACCCACCACTCGCCTGCTCAATCGTGCGCGATGCGCCAAACATCAGCACGAACAGAGAGAGCGAACCAAACACCGGCCAGGGGCTGGAGTGCGGTACGTAATATTTGTCTTCGGAGTGATCGTTCGCCATGGTCATTCCTGGTTGTGTCAGGTGTTGAGTTTCAATTCAATCAGCGTGTCGACGCCGCCTGTTGCGGCAGATCGAAAAAGGAATAGGAGAGCGTGATCCGGTCCACGTCCGGCGGCAAATCGCGCGCCACAATGAAGCGGATGGGCATTTCGCGGGACTCAGCCGTCGCGAATTTCTGCGGCTCAAAGCAGAAACACTGGGTCTTCTTGAAATAACGCGCAATGGTCTGGGGTGCAATACTCGGCACCGCCTGCGCAACCACCGGGTGTCCGGTCAGATTTTTCGCGTGGAAGGTGGCCTCGTAGAGTTTGCCGGGGTGCACCTTCATCGTATTGACCGTGGGAGCAAACTCCCAATCGGACTGCTGAGCGACATTGCCGACAAATTCGATCGTCACGACACGGTCTGCGTCAGGCTGCTCGATCACCGACGCCTGAGCCGTCTGCGTGCCATACCACCGGTTGCCGGTATCCCATACTTTGCAGAGCACACTGTACAGCGGCACGAGCGCAAAGCCGAAGGCGAAGCTGCCGGCTGTGAACAGCAGCAGCCGACCGACGAGTCCACGGTGACCTCGCGGCGCCGTCATCTCAGTGTTGCGCTCGCGAGATCGTCAAGGCGATGAAGCCGACATAGACGGCCACCGCCAAGAGACCCAACACGATCGCGAGCCGCCGGGCAGACCGGCGGCTCGCGGAGACGGTGCGTGACTCGTTAGTTTCCGTCACGGTCGTCTCAGTGGTGGGAATCAGGCGTACCGGTCAAATCCGGTGCCTCGGTGAACGAGTGGTACGGTGCGGGCGAGGGAATCGTCCACTCAAGACCCGTCATCTGACCATCCCACACCTTATCCGTTGCCTTGGCACCGCCGCGCGCGCACTGCCAAATCAGCGCGACGAACAACAACTGCGAGAAGCCGAAGATGAAGCCGCCGACCGACGACACCATGTTCCAGTCGGTGAACTGGGTGCTGTAGTCCGGGATACGGCGCGGCATGCCGGCGAGGCCGAGGAAGTGCTGCGGGAAGAACAGCACGTTCACGGAGATCGTTGACAGCCAGAAGTGCCACTTCGCCAGAGTCATGTTGTACATGTGGCCAGTCCATTTCGGCAGCCAGTAGTAGACGCCGGCCATGATGGCGAACACGGCACCCGGCACCAGCACGTAGTGGAAGTGCGCCACCACAAAGTACGTGTCTTGGTACTGGAAGTCCGCCGGCGCGATCGCGAGCATGAGGCCCGAGAAACCGCCAATCGTGAACAAGAATAGGAAGGCGATGGCGAACAGCATCGGCGGTTCGAAGGTCATCGAACCCTTCCACATCGTGGCCGTCCAGTTGAAGACCTTCACGCCCGTCGGAATCGCGATCAGCATCGTGCTCATCATGAAGAACATCTGGCCTGCCAGCGGCATACCGACCGTGAACATGTGATGCGCCCAGACGATGAACGACAAGAAGGCGATCGAGGCGGTCGCGTACACCATCGCGTCGTAGCCGAACAGCGGCTTACGCGCAAAGGTCGGGATGATTTCCGAGACGATACCGAACGCCGGCAGGATCAGAATGTAGACCTCGGGGTGACCGAAGAACCAGAAGATGTGCTGGAACATCACCGGGTCGCCGCCGCCGGCCGGGTTAAAGAAGCTCGTGCCGAAGTAGTGGTCGGTCAGGAGCATCGTGACCGCACCCGCGAGCACCGGCATGACGGCGATCAGCAAGTAAGCGGTGATCAGCCAAGTCCAGCAGAACAGAGGCAACTTCAGCAGCGTCATGCCCGGCGCGCGCATGTTCATGATCGTGACGATCACGTTGATCGCGCCCATGATCGACGAGATACCCATCATGTGGATCGCGAAGATCGTCAGAGGGAAGCTGTCACCGGCCTGCAGGGAGAGTGGCGGATACAGCGTCCAACCGCCCGCCGGTGCACCACCCGCCGTGAAGAACGACGAGATCAGCAACGTGAAGGCGAAAGGCAGGATCCAGAAGCTGTAATTGTTCATGCGAGGCAGCGCCATATCCGGCGCGCCGACCTGCAGCGGAATCATCCAGTTCGCTAAGCCGACCCAAGCCGGCATCACCGCACCGAAAATCATGATCAGCGCATGATTGGTGACCAGTGAGTTGTAGAACCCCGGATCAAACCACTGCATGCCTGGCTTAAAGAGCTCAAGGCGGATCCCGAGGGCCATTGCGCCCCCGAGGAAGAACATCACGAGCGCGAACAGCATGTACATCGTGCCGATGTCTTTGTGGTTCGTCGCGAACAGCCAACGGCCGATGCCGGCCGGCTTGTGATCGTGATCGTGGTGATCGTGCGTATCAGCGTGTGCCATGGTCATGAAACTCCCAGCAATCCGATCAGAGCGACGCCGCAGCGGGCGCGTTCGTATTAGCAGCCGTCGTCGCAGTCGCCGACGCACCGGCGGTCGCGGCTTTCGTCGCTTCCTGCTGCGCAGCCAGCCACTTGGCGTAATCTTCCTTGGAGACAACGTCGACGACGATCGGCATGAAGCCGTGGTCGCGGCCGCACAGTTCCGTGCATTGTCCGGTGTAGTGGCCAATCTTGTCGGCTTTGAACCACGCTTCGTTGATGAAGCCCGGAATCGCATCCTTCTTCACAGCGAAGTCCGGCATCCACCATGAGTGGATAACGTCGTTGCCGGTCAGCAGCAGACGCACCTTGGTGTCCACCGGCACAACGACCGGATGATCCACTTCAAGGAGGTAATCCTTCACGCTGTTCGGGTCGATGCCCGACTTCAGTTGACGCGCTTCGTTTGAAGACGGCGCCAACGTCGAGAAGAAATTCACGCCGAGACCGAGGTACTCGTATCCCCACTTCCACTGGTAGCCGGTGACCTTGATGGAGATTTCAGCGTTGCGCGTATCCTCCATCCGAACCAGCGTCTTCGCGGCAGGGACGGCCAGCGAAATCAGAATGAGTACCGGGATGACGGTCCAGATGATCTCAACCTTGGTCGAGTGCAACATCGTCTGATCCGCCACCGCGCCTTTCGACTTACGGAAGGAGACGATCGAGTAAACCATCACGCCGAACACCGCAACGGCGATAGCGACGCACACCCAGAACACGGTCATGTGCAGTCCATGCACTTCGCGGGCTACGTCCGTAACACCGGCTGGCATGTTGTAGCTGCTGTCGTAGGCGAACGCGGGCAACGCGGCGAGGACTCCCCCGAGCGCGCTCAACACTTTTCGGTTCAACATCGAAGCCCCTTACGCTGTCGTCTGAATCTATAAAGTACATAGCGGCTGTCGCGAAATACGCTCGCGCGCAACCGGTCTCCTCACGCGGACAGTCGCCCATCGGCCTTGTCCAGTGGCCCCGCCCTCTCCCGCGGGAAACGGCCGGACCGACGCATACGTCCAAACAGACTCACCATTTCGGCGTCTGCCGGATACCGCCACGTAGGGCGGCGCAGTGTAACCTCCACCCGGTGCCGGGAAAACACCATTTCCGCCCTATCGTGATTTTTCAGGGATAACCAATCCCTGAAGTCTCACGCAAGCTTCCCTCCAGCGGCCGGCCGGGCGCCTAGAAAGTCAGCGCCGACCGAGCCGTCCTCCTGACGGCCCGCGCGGGGTAATTGATGGCCTAACGCGTCTGTCGCCGCGCCGCTGCCCCACGTGACAGTCGATTCGGGCACTCGCTCAACCCCGTGAGGGAGAGTCTATCGGGCGACGCAAAACCTTTCAATGACAACGGGTTGCGGCACTGAGGCTAGCGGCGCTTCAGACTGGCCAAAGGCACAACCACTTCGGAAGATCGGCGCGACGAACGGCTGTCCTCGAGGTCCGGCGCCCACGCTTGCCCGTAGACCAGTTCACAGGCGACCGGAATGCGGCCGTCCGAGTCCCGCTGGGCGGCAAACGCTTCTGCGGCAGCGGCCCAGCGTTTGGCCCCCGTCAACGTCTTGCGGTTATCGACCGGGAGGCTAGCGCCGGCGGCGCGGAGGTCGCGACAGGCATCGCGGAGCGTTGCGTACGTGACAGTGAGCCGGTCTGCATCCAATACCGGCGCCACAAATCCGGCCCGCGACAGACCGTCACCGACGTCATGAAAGTCCATAAAATCAACGAGATGAGGGACGTTATCGACTCGAGCGAAAGCGGTTTGTAGCGTTTCGAACGTGCCCGCACCGAGGGTACTGAACACAAAATAGCCGCGCGGGCGAAGGACGCGGCGAACCTCGCGAAACAGCGCCTCGGGGTCTGATAAGTACGGTAACAAGAGGTTGGCGAAAACCAAGTCGATGCTCGCGTCCGGCAGCGGCAACGCCGTCGCATCGGCCGCCAGGCAATCGAAGCGTCGCCACCACCCTCGCAGCCGAGCGGCCTGTTCCCGCATGTCGGCCGAAGTGTCCACCATCGTCACGGCGGCCTTCCGGTAGAGATCCGCCAACGCGCGAGCCCCTACACCCACTCCCCCGCCGAGATCCAAGATGCGCGAGGGCGTCAATCGAACCGGCTCGAGGCGGCGCAATAACTCCTCGCGCGCCCGCGCATGCAGAAATGCCTCTTGGGCGAACGCCGGGGCTGCGAGCCGTAGTCGACGCTCTTGGGCACGTGAGTGGACCCGCAGGATCGTCATCGGGCCAAAAACTCCCGAATCAGGCCTTCCACCAGCGGCCGATGCGACAGAAACGGGGCGTGCGCGGCCTTGGGTACCAGTGTGAATTGCGCACCGGGTATCCGCTCGGCGAGCATCCTTGCGCCTTCGGGTGGCGTCAGTCGATCGTGTTCACCGGCAATCACGAGCGTGGGCACCCGGATCGCGGAGGCGTTCGGCCGCAAATCCGTGGTGCGCAGTATCTCGAGGCACGTCGCGAGCGCGGCGGGATTTGGGGGTCCATGCGAATCCACCTGTTGGCGAAGAATTCTTAATACTTCCAGCTGGTTAGCATCTCCGCGCACTTCCAGATTTAAAAATTGGAGCACGGTCGCTCGCCAATTTTTGCTCAGATGCTCACCGATCGTTGTCAGGAGCACCGGGTCGGCGGCATGCGCAAAGTCGCGCCGCTTGGCGCCCACGGCGCCTGTTGCGATCAGGACGAGGTGGCTGACGCGCTCCGGGAACAGGAGCGCAAGGCGCTGCGCCACGAGCCCGCCGAGCGACCATCCCACCAGGGCACAGCGCTCCGGCAGGTGAGCGGCGACCACGCGACTCAATCCCTCCAAGTCATGAGCGCTCTTAGACCATGCCGAGAGGCCGTGGCCGGGCAAATCCACGACGTGAACGCGATGATCAGGCACCAGAGCACTCGCCAGAGACGCGAATACGCCCCCGTGGAGACCCCAACCGTGTAGGAGGGCGACGTCCGGCCCCTCGCCCGTCGATTCGCGATGCAGGGACATTCGTTACCCTCGAACCTGCACGGAGGCCCGATGCGCGACGGGCTCCAATAAACCGCCAGCCGGTCCGTGAAGGCCAGCCGCATTGGCTTCGTCCGTATCGATATGCATCTCGAGCGCAGCGCCCGCACTCACGCGGATTCGTACATCGCCAAACGTCAGCGAACGTCCGGCTTCTGACGAAATATGCACGTCAACATCCTCACCGTCGGTCACGCCGTAGCGGTCGGCGTCTGCCGGCGTCATGTGTATGTGCCGAAGCGCACAGATGACGCCGCGCGGCAGGGTCACGGTGCCAGCAGGCCCCTCCAGTCGCAGCCCCGGCGTGCCGGTGAGATCTCCGGACTCGCGGACCGGCGCATCCACCCCGAGCCGAAACTCGTCGGTACGGGATAACTCCACTTGATCCGCCCCACGCTCCGGCCCGACCACCCGAACGTTGTCGATACGTCCCGTCGGCCCCACCAACGTCACGGTCTCAACGGCCGCGTACTGCCCGGGTTGCGAAATCGGGTGCGCTACCGTCAACACATGACCCGGCCCGAACAGCGCCTCAACGGAATCGCGCGTCAGGTGCACATGCCGGGCGGACACCGCCACCGGGATCGGCGCCGTTTCACGTGGCCGCTGCGCGGTCATTAAGGCCCGAACAGCACCCGCGATCGCCGCTTCTTCGTCGGTTGCGATGACCAATACGGGGCAGCGAGCGCCGTCACTCGAAATATTAACGACCGGTCGTTCGGCTGTCGCTCGGCCGTCACGATTGCGATCGTCATCGACAGAAACGCCTATAAAATCCAAGCGTTCCACGATCCGGCGGCGCATTGTCGCGCTGTTCTGACCCACGCCGCCTGTGAAGACAATGACGTCGAGCCCGCCCATCGCTGCCGCATACGCGCCGATGTATTTCCGAACCCGGTACGCGTAGATCTGTATCGCCATCTGGCAGGCGTCATCGCCAGCCTGAGCCCGCTCTTCCACGACGCGCAGATCCGCGCTCCCGGTCAGGCCGAGCAGGCCGGAGGCGCGGTTGAGCAGCTGATCCACTTGGTCAGCGGTGTAGCCCTCGCGTAACAGCGTCAGGATGAGCCCCGGGTCCACGTCACCCGACCGCGTGGCCATCACCAACCCTTCGAGCGGTGTCAGTCCCATACTCGTATCGACGCTGCGTCCGTATTCGACCGCCGTGATGCTAGCGCCGGCGCCGAGGTGAGCGCTGACCATGCGCAAGTCGCGACGATCGGCGCCGAGGCTCGTCGCGGCGAGCGACGTGACGTAGTCGTGGCTGGTGCCGTGGAAGCCAAAGCGGCGCAGGCCCAACTGCTGCCGTACGCCGGCATCGATGGCGTACTCCCGGGCACGTCGGGGTAGCGTGGCATGGAACGCAGTATCAAAGACGGCCACGTGGGGCACCGCCGGCAAGCGCTCGCGGGCGGCACGCAGGGCGGTCACCGCCGGCGGATTGTGCAGTGGCGCGTAGCGTGAGAGCGCCTCAATCGCCTGCAGCGCCTCGTCATCGATCCAAAGAGGGGCGCGGCAGCGGTCACCCCCGTGGACAATTCGGTGCCCGACGGCGACGACCTGACCGAGCACGGCCCCATGCCGCTCCAGCGCGTCCAAGGCCACGCGAACGGCCGCGCCGAGATCGGGCGCTTCAACCGGCCGGCGCTCCCCGTCCACGGTCAGGGTCGGCGCCGCACCTACACCGTCGACCGAAAGGCTATCGACTCGACCGCCATCCGGTCGAATCGTCGCGATTTTGACCGACGAACTGCCACAGTTCACAACGAGGATTACGGAATGCATACGCGATGCTAGCATCGCGGCCCCGCCGTCTCCATGACGCACCGCCCCGCCGAGCCGCTCCCCGTGCAGACCGACCCCATACTCGCGCATCTTAATGAAGCCCAGGCCGCCGCCGTCTCCGCACCCGCGAAGCCCGTCTTGGTGTTGGCCGGCGCCGGCAGCGGCAAGACCCGCGTACTGGTCCACCGGATCGCTTGGCTCATCTCCCGCGAGAACGTCTCCCCGCATTCCATTCTGGCGGTCACGTTTACGAACAAAGCGGCCGCCGAGATGCGGGGCCGCATCGAGAGTTTGCTGCACTTGGCCGGGGGGGCGCTCTGGATCGGCACCTTCCACGGACTGGCGCATCGACTGTTGCGCTTGCACTGGCGTGAGGCGGGATTGCCGCAGACGTTCCAGATCCTCGATTCGGACGACCAACTACGGTTGGTTAAGAAAGTCGTCAAAGCGCTTGAGCTCGACGACACGCGTTGGGTACCGAAGGATCTGCAGTACTTCATTAACGCGCAGAAAGACGAGGGGCGCCGTCCCAAAGCGCTCGGGGACGACGGTGACCCGACGCGCCGCACCATGATCAAGGTGTACAGCGCCTACGAAGAGGCCTGCAAAAAAAACGGCGTCATCGACTTCGCCGAGTTGCTCCTGCGCAGCTTCGAAATACTGCGCGACTTCCCTGCCTTGCTGGAGCATTACCAGAAGCGCTTCCGACACGTCCTCGTCGATGAGTTTCAGGACACCAATTCGATCCAATATCAATGGGTTCAGCTACTTGCGGGACGAGACAGCATGCCGTTCGTCGTCGGCGACGACGATCAGTCCATCTATGGGTGGCGCGGCGCACGCGTCGAGAACATTCAGCGTTATCAGCGCGACTACCCCGGCACGACCGTATTTCGCCTAGAGCAGAACTATCGCTCGACCGCGACCATCCTAAATGCGGCGAACGCATTGATTGCCAACAACAGCGGTCGCATGGGTAAAACCCTTTGGACCGACGGTGATCGCGGCGAACCGATCCGGGTGTACGCCGCCTTTAACGAGCGGGACGAAGCGGCCTTTGTGGTCGAGCGCATCCACGAATGGCGTCGACTCGGCGGTCGATTGCAAGACTGCGCCATTTTGTACCGCTCTAACGCGCAGTCCCGCGCGTTGGAAGAGGCTTTTATTCAGACCGTGCCGAAGATTCCTTACAAGATCTACGGTGGACAACGCTTTTTTGAGCGCGCCGAAATTAAGGACGCGCTGGCTTACCTTCGTCTGCTATCGAATCGGCACGACGATGGCTCTTTCGAGCGGGTCGTCAATCTGCCGACGCGCGGCATCGGCGCGAAGAGCCTCGACATGGTCCGTGAAATCGCTCGCGCCCACTCGGTGTCGATGTGGGACGCATCGACGGCCGCCATTAAAGGCGGTTCGCTCGGCCCACGCGGCGGCGCTTCCCTGCTGGAGTTCCTCTCACTCATCGACCGAATCGCGCGCGAGACGGCCGGTTTGCCGCTCCATGAAATCGTCGACAAGGTGATTTCCGCGTCCGGCCTGATTGATCACTTCCGCAAAGAGAAGGGCGAACGCGGCGAAGGTCGCATCGAGAACTTGGAAGAGTTGGTGTCCGCGGCGCGAGGCTACCAGCCCGAAGAAGTCGAGGAAGGCATGAGCGAGCTGGACGCGTTCCTCGCACATGCCGTGTTGGAAAGTGGCGAAGGCCAAGCCGGTGAGTGGGAAGACTGCGTCCAAATGATGACGCTGCACACCGCGAAGGGGCTTGAGTTCCCGCTGGTGTTTATGGCCGGACTGGAAGATGGGTTATTCCCCCATCAGCGATCCATCAATGACATCGGGGGCCTCGAAGAGGAGCGCCGACTCGCCTACGTCGGCGTCACCCGAGCCATGCGTCGCCTGTACCTGACTTACGCCGAGCAGCGGCGGCTGCACGGTGTCGACCAGTTCGGCACCCCGTCGCGGTTTATTGCCGAAATTCCGCCGGAATTAATGGAGGAAATTCGCCCCCGCGTTCAGGTCAGCCGGCCCGTCAGCTCGGCCGGTTCCAGCGGTGGTGGCTGGGGTGTGCGGGATACCTACGGCGGTGGCGGTGGTGGTGGCGGCCATTGGTCACAAAATGAACGCCGCGGCGGCAGCACCACGCACTCGACTTTTGGGCGCGCGTCCAGCGGATCCGCGCCGCCCCGTCAGTCGCCGGCGATGGTCGAGCCCGACAACGGCACGGGCTTGAAGCTAGGGCAACGGGTACGCCATGCGCGTTTTGGCGATGGCGTCGTTCTGCGCATCGAGGGCAGCGACCAACAAGCGCAAATCGAGGTGAATTTTGAGCGTGCCGGCCGAAAGGTGCTGATGGCGGCCTATGCCAAACTCTCGCCGATATGAGGCCTGACCGGCTGTTTGTGGAACCCTGCTAGAATGACGTCCTTCAGTCCACCCGCGTGATCACGTGAAAATCATCATCCTGGGCGCAGGTCAGGTTGGCCGAACGGCCGCTTACCACCTGTCGCGCGAAGAGGCGAATGAGGTCACCGTCGTCGACTCCGACGAAGGCGTGTTGCAACAACTGCAGGACCGACTCGACGTACGGACGGTGAGCGGGAACGCCGCGAGCCCGTCGGTGCTCGCCGCCGCAGGGTGCGCGGATGCGGACCTCCTCGTCGCGCTGACGTCGAGCGATGAAGTGAACATGGTGGCCTGCCAAGTCGCGTGGACACTCTTCAAGACACCGACAAAGATCGCGCGTATCCGAGCGGCATCCTATGCCTCTCACCCGCAATTGTTCGGCGAACTCACGGGATTTGCCGTCGACACGTGGCTCAGCCCCGAGCAACTGGTGACAGAGCACGTTGAGCGCCTCATCGAACACCCCGGCGCGCTACAGGTCGTTGATTTCGCTGATGGGCGCGTTCGCTTGGTCGGTGTCCGCGCGGTCGAAGGCGGATTGTTAGTCGGACAGCCGCTGTCGAATCTCCCCAAGCATATTCCCGGTGTCGAAACGCGCGTCGCCGCAATGTACCGGCGCGGTCGCAGTATCCGTCCCGACGGCGAAACATTGATCGAGTCCGGCGACGAAGTCTTCTTTCTCGCCGCACGCGAAGACATCCGTACCGTCATGAGCGAGTTGCGAAAGCTCGAGGCCCGCGTTCGACGGATTGTGATTGCCGGCGCCGGTCACATCGGTATTCGCCTGGCCCAGGCACTCGAAGGTCGCTTGCAGGTCAAACTGATCGAGCGGGACAAGCAGCGCGCTCGCCGCGCTGCGGAAACGTTGCGCGAAGCGATCGTCCTCAATGGGGATGCTGCGGACGAAGAGCTGCTGATCGAGGAAAACGTCGACAGCGCGGACGTCTTTGTGGCCGTGACCAATGCGGAAGAGGCCAACATTCTGTCGGCGATGCTGGCGAAGCGCCTCGGGTGCCGTAAGGTGATGGCTCTGATCAACCGTCCCGCCTACGCCGAGCTCATGGAGAGCGATCGTATTGATATCGCGATCTCGCCGCAGACGATTACGATTGGTTCGTTGTTAGCGCACGTGCGACGTGGCGACGTCGTTAAGGTCCATTCGTTGCGCCGAGGCGCTGCCGAAGCCATTGAGGCCATCGCCCATGGCGATAGCGAAACGTCTCAAGTGGTTGGCCGACCTGTCGAGGCCGTCAATCTGCCGGATGGTACGACCATCGGCGCCATTGTCCGTGGTGATGACGTGATCATGGCTCACCACGACACCGTCATTGAAGAAGGCGATCACGTGATCCTGTTCCTCACCGACCGACGTCACGTTGAGGCGGTCGAGAAACTGTTTCAGGTTGGCGTTTCGTTTCTCTGAGGTTCGCCGTGCACCTGAGTCTCGTGCAACGCATATTAGGGTTGGTGATCGTCGCCTTCGGTCTCACCATGCTCCCGCCCGTGGTCGTGGATGTGGTTTACGGTGGCACCACCGCAGGGCTGTTTCTGATGGTCGGCGCCGCCCTCGTGGCGATGGGTACGGCACTGTGGCTGCCCGTTCGGCGCGTCAATCGAGATTTGCGTCTGCGCGATGGCTTTCTCATCGTCGCGTTGTTTTGGGCGTTACTCGGATTAGGCGGTGCGCTGCCGTTCTTCTTCAGCGCATCGACCCCTTTGAGTTTCACGGATGCGGTGTTCGAATCCGTTGCCGGCGTCACGACGACCAATGCGAGTGTCATGCGCGGTCTGGAGAAACTGCCCCACGCAATCTTGTGGTACCGGCAGCAGCTGCAATGGTTAGGTGGGATCGGCGTCATCGTTCTCGCGGTCGCCCTGTTTCCGATACTGGGCATCGGCGGGATGCAACTCTACAAGGGGGATACGCCCGGGTCTGTGAAAGACGAGAAACTGACGCCGCGCATCACGGAAACGGCGAAGACGCTTTCGGGCATTTACTTGCTCATGACGGCGGTGTGCGCGATCGCCTACGCCTCTGCGGGTATGTCGGCGTTTGATGCGGTCTCGCATGCCTTTTCAACGGTGTCGACCGGTGGTTTTTCGACACACGACGGTGGCTTCGCCTATTTCCAGTCGACGGCCATCGATACAGTCGCCATTGTCTTCATGTTTTTGGGCGGCGTGAACTTCGCGCTGCACTTTCTGGCGTGGAAGCGTCGCGACTCGAGCGTCTATCTGTCGGACCCGCAGTTTCGAGGATATTTGCTGCTCAGCGCGGCGCTGGTCGCGATCGTCAGCATTACGCTCTACCAGAGCGGCGTGTACCCTAATCTTGGAGAAGCGCTGCGGCACGGCGCGCTTGCGGCAATCTCCATGCAGTCCACGACCGGGTTTGCGGGGGCGTCATTCGCGTATTGGCCCGGCATGCTGCCGGTGCTGCTCATGTTGGTCACGTTCGTCGGTGGTTCCGCCGGATCGACCGGCGGCGGCATGAAGGTCATTCGGTGGCAGTTGGTATTGAAGCAGGCTCAGCGCGAACTGATGCGCCTCGTGCACCCGAACGCAGCGGTGGCGGTCAAGTTTGGCGATAAAGCCGTTGCTGGCCGGGTACTCGCGGCCATCACTGGCTTCTTCGCGATGTACCTTGTGCTGTTCGGCGTCTTAATGCTGCTGATGATGGCCGCGGGTACCGATCAAGTGACCGCCTGGTCGGCCATCGCTTCGTGCATCAACAACGCCGGTCCCGCTCTGGGCTCTGTGGCATCCACCTACGGCCACTTACCCGATCCGGCAAAGTGGATCGCGATCTGCGCCATGTTAGTGGGACGGCTGGAGGTATTCACCGTCGCCGTCCTCTTTATGCCGGCGTTTTGGCGGCACTGACCGAACGTTAGGTCTCGACGATCACCGGAATGCCGGCGATGCGAGCCTTCCATTCGCGGGGCCCCGATTCATGCAGCGACTCGCCGGTTGCATCAACCGCCACAGTCACCGGCATGTCTTTGACATCAAATTCGTAGACCGCTTCCATGCCCAATTCCGGAAACGCGACCACCCGGCTGGAACGAATCGCCTTCGATACCAGATAGGCGGCGCCCCCCACCGCGATTAAATAAGCGCTTCGGTGCCGCTTAATGGCCTCGATGGCTTCAGGACCTCGATCCGCTTTGCCGACCATCGCCAAGAGGCCGCCCTTCTCAAGCATGGTTTCGGTGAAACGATCCATCCGGTTAGCGGTTGTCGGGCCAGCGGGGCCCACGATTTCGTCACGCACCGGATCGACCGGACCGACGTAGTAGATGACCCGGTCTTTGAAAGACAGTCCGTCGGGCAACGGTTGTCCGGCATCGAGCAAAGCACAGATGCGCTTATGCGCCGCATCACGCCCCGTCAGAAACTTGCCGGTCAATAGCAGACGCTCACCGGGGCGCCATGCCGCGACCTCCTCACGAGACAGCGTGTCCAGGTCGACTCGACGGGTATTGGCGTCCGGCGCCCAGCCCACCTGCGGCCAGTCCGCCAAGCTCGGCGGCGTTAAGATCGCGGGACCCGTGCCGTCGAGGTGGAAATGGACGTGGCGGGTGGCGGCGCAATTGGGAATGACTGCCACCGGTAACGATGCGGCGTGGGTCGGATAGTCGCGCACTTTGACGTCGAGCACGGTGGTCAGTCCACCGAGGCCCTGCGCCCCAATACCCAATGCATTGACGCGATCGAAGATCTCCAATCGCAATTCTTCCGCGCGGGAACGGGGCCCGCGAGCCTTGAGTTCCTGAATGTCGATCGGGTCCATCAAGGACTCTTTCGCCATCAGGAGCGCCTTTTCTGCGGTACCCCCGATTCCGATACCCAGCATGC